>OLGX01000146.1_pt1 | contig 41683 bp, 40 predicted proteins | sample 1609451 | NCBI WGS metagenome assembly OLGX01 (sample SAMN05416834, study PRJEB24817) | seawater metagenome | isolation source: Sea water | place: Canada:Atlantic | collected 2013-07
GATAGCTGATAGCTGATAGCTGATAGCTGATAGCTGATAGCTGATAGCTGATAGCACCGTAGGTTGGGTAGAGTGAAACGAAACCCATCACTAAACTAACATTAAACAAAACACTTTTATTTTTGTTCTTATAACGATTAATTGCCTGACCTTACTTACCCACATACGCTTTAATAAACAGAGAAGGATTTGTTTATGAAACTCGAAGATATCCGCCGTGAATACCTGCAAGACGCGCTAAGCGAAGATACGTTGCAAGATGACCCATTCAAACAATTTGAAACGTGGCTTGAGCATGCTGTGGGCAGTAATATTCCAGACCCAACGGCCATGGTTGTGGCAACGGTTGATGAAACCGGGCAGCCTTCGCAACGTATTGTGCTGTTAAAGCACCTTGATGATAACGGGTTTGTATTTTTTACTAATACAGGCTCTCGAAAAGCACAAGAGCTAAAAGGTAATAACAAAATATCGTTGCATTTTCCATGGCACCATATGGAGCGCCAAGTAATTGTGTACGGCGAGGCTAAACCGTTACCTACATCTGCCGTGGCAAAATACTTTTTATCGCGCCCTAAAGAAAGCCAATTAGCGGCCTGGGCTTCAGCACAAAGCAGGCCCGTGTCGTCGCGAAAAGTACTTATGGAAACCTTTGCGAATATGAAAAGCAAGTTTGCCAAAGGTGAAATTCCATTGCCAGATTTTTGGGGGGGGTACTGTGTAGTGCCTACTAAAATTGAGTTTTGGCAAGGCGGCGCTCACCGACTACACGACCGCTTTATGTACCAGCGCCAAGATGATAATAGCTGGCAAATAACACGCTTAAACCCTTAAGCGGTTAACGCTATGAAATTTATAGACTCCCACTGCCACCTTGATTTTACTGAGTTTGACGCAGAGCGTGAATCACTTATAAAAGCGTGTGTGGCAAAGGGCGTTGAGCGCTTTATTGTGCCGGGTATTAGTTTGGCGCAATCTAAACAGTTAATTGAGTTTAAAAGTAAATACTCACACGTGCATATGGCAGCAGGGCTTCATCCTTACTTTTTAGCTGATCATAAAGAGACTCATCTTGCTCAGCTGTTTGATTTTGCAAATGCAAATATTAACCAGCTGGTTGCAATAGGTGAGTGTGGGCTTGATAGAAGTATTGAAGACCTTACAAAGCAAACGTGGTTATTTGAGCAGCAAATAACTTTGGCTAATGAGCTAAATTTGCCACTTATTATCCACCATAGGCAAAGCCATGATTTAATTGCGCAATCGTTTAAACGTTGTAAGCCAAAATATGGTGGGGTGATACATGCGTTTTCGGGGTCACTACAGCAAGCGCACTATTATATTAAACAGGGCTTTAAACTAGGTGTAGGTGGGATTATAACTTACGAGCGCGCATTAAAAACCCGTAATGTCATTGCTCAAATTGAGCCACAACATTTAGTGCTCGAAACCGACTCGCCCTCAATGCCACTGAGCGGGCATCAAGGTGAAATTAATACGCCGCTACAGATTCCAAATGTGTTCAACGTACTATGTAGTTTAAAACAAATTAGTGATAAAAAGGCGCTTGCTAAAGCGCTTTATAAATCTTGCTCAGAGGTTTTTTGCATATAGCGGTTTACCTGCCAACGTTTTAAACCACGCCCTAATTGCCAAGTAAAAATACACGCAATAACCAGCATTAATAAAACTTGCCTACCTAAATCGTGAAAATGACTGTGGCTGTTCGATATAGCTGCACGCGTTAGATACGTTACAGACACAAAGCCAATAGGACGGTCATCATCACTTATAACGGGCTCTACAAAAGGGGTTTTTAGTTTACTTATTCCTGGAGTCGACTCTGGAAGTTGACCTAAAATGTGGTGCGACTGCCAATTATCGCTACTGGCAACTAAAATGCCCTGATGATCATAAATGGTAGCCGAAAGTACAAATTCGTCTTTAGCTATATCGTTACATATCGCATTTAGTTCGGGTTTGTTTTTTTCTATCAGTGGCGTTTTAACATTTAATGCCATAAATTGGGTTAAACTTTTTGCCGTGTTATCGGCGCTATCGTACAACAATTGATGACTTTGAAAGCTACTATTTACACCAACCCAGCTAAGCAATACAAAACAGCCCGCAGCTAGCAATAACCGCAAGAGTCGCTTTTTTTGTGATGCTGATATTGGATTTTTTAGATGGTTATTTTTCATAGTCACCGTATATGCTGCTGACAGAATTTTGATTTGATGTTACAACTACTACTATAACCTTAAACTGACCCTGATGGCGAATTTAGCACTATTTTCATCAACTTTTTTAAATCAGGTAAATAAAAATAAACACGGAGATCCCATGTCGCAAATCAGCATGGCACAGCTTATTTCACAGCAATCATTATCAATGTTAACGCTTAACCAGTGGTTTGCTCATAAAAATGGGGTTTTTACGCTGTTTGACGGTGTACCAAATACACAAGACGGGTTATTTAGCATTGCGTTTGCAGGTGATTTTAATGCAACGAGTATAGATACATTCATTCAGTTTTTAGCTCACCATGGGCAAACGGTTACTGCGCTTTGCCAATACCAACCTGACTTAGGGTTATCACCAGCACTGTGCTTTTATACCCAAAATACAATGCAATCTATCAACCCACTAACGCTTAAAGCGTTTTCAGAAACACTAGAATGTCAACTAGTACAAATTAATACCCCGCCTAACCTATACGAGCCAGGCTTGCTAGTGATGGATATGGATTCAACAGCGATTACTATTGAATGCATCGATGAAATAGCGCGCTTAGCAAATGTTTATGATGATGTAGCATCCGTAACTGCACTTGCCATGGCGGGTAAACTTGATTTTAGTGAAAGCTTAAATCAACGAGTCGCTAAGCTTAAAGGTATTGAAAAAAGCCTTATAGATGAGTTAAAAAGTACCTTACCACTTATGCCAGGCATAAAAGCTTTATGCCAAGTATTAAAACATCACAATTGGTATTTAGCTATTGCCTCTGGTGGTTTTGTACCATTTGCAGAGCGTGTTCAGCAGCTTATTAATTTAGACGAAGTACATGCAAATGTGCTTGAATTCGAAGACGATAAGCTAACAGGTAAAGTGTTAGGTACTATTGTAGATGCACAGCAAAAGGCAATTATTTTAGAGTCCTTGCAGGCTAAGTTAGGTCTCAAAACAACACAAACCGTGGCGATTGGCGATGGCGCTAACGACCTTGTTATGATGGCAAAAGCTGGCCTTGGTGTTGCAGTACATGGTAAACCTAAGGTTGTTGAACAAGCGCAAGCCGCTATTTGTAAAGGCTCGTTATTACAGTTACTTTATATGTTAGCTATTCCGCTAGGTAAAAAGTAATAGTGACTGTTAAACCGCTTAGCGAGAGCGGTTTAACCAAATCAGTTTCCTGCGTCCCATTTGGTCAACCTTTTGTTGATCGAACTCAAAATGGCTCAACGCTTCTTCGGTAATATCAACCACATCACCTACACCTGTTACAGACCATAAAGCTTCTTCTAACTCTTTGGCTTTATGCAGAGCGTATTGGCTAACATAGCTAAGCTCGTTAGAGAGGTAGTCTGTATCTGGGCGACCGGTACGTGAAATATATAAACGCATAACAAATATAATTTCGGATTTAATCCCTTTGCTAATTTGTTCGTTAAAACTGCTGTAATCTTCACCAAGTATGCACTGACTTTGGATTGCATCGGTGGCTTTATCTTTACGGGGATCAAAATTGATTGCGAGCGTAAACGCAAGCGGTGGGTCTTGCCTGCTGCGATCTTTTATATTTGGCGTGATAACATTTAAAATTTGCTCGTCTGTTAATATACTCGATACATCTGTTTTATTACTAAGTAAGCCAAAGTTTTGCAAAAGTACATGCAGCGGGTTTGAATAAAGACCGAAGCCAATTGCGCCCACTTTAAAATGTGCCGCTTCTTTATGTAAATACAGCGGGAATTGGCAAACACTTTTAGTGACCATGTTTCTTAATGCGGTTGAAAGCCCTTCTATTTTAGGCGCTTCTTCGCTTACTTTTAATTTATTTTTGTTATTTTCAATTAACTGCGTAAAAAAGCTAACGCCTGCATGAGGTAAATCAGCCACTCTATTTGCTTTTAAATTAACGGTGGTCAGTGATTTACTAATGGCCATAACTTCATACTTGAGCTCGCCCAATTTATGTTTTTTAGTTATTTTTTGTAACTCAGGAAATGTTAAAAGGACGATATCGCCTTTTTTAAAGTTAACAGGCTGATCGCACTCTAGCTGCAGTCCCATAACTGAAAAGTCACGAGTATGCCCGTTTAGCACCGTATCATTTATATGCAATTTGACGTCGGTTTTATATAAATAACGCTTATGAGAACGTAAATTTACATACTCGAGCGCAACAATGTCTAAATAGGGAGCTGTTTTATGCTTTGCATGACCAAAAAGCTTGAGCTGATTAACAAGTGCCTTATCGTAAGTTCGCGCTTTATAATGAGCTTGCTCAACACTGTTACCTATACTGGTTAGCACCACAATATATTTTACGTCTTTTACTAGTCCTTCAACACGTGGGGAGGGCGGCTTATTGAGTTTTTCAATATTACTGCCCGCAGAGTTAGGCAGTGAAAGCGGTATGTATGCATCATCAGGATGACTTGGCATTATTTGAATTTTAAAACACTGCCAGCTTTCTTTTTGGCTACCAAACCCTAAGAATAAATCACGAAGTTTTGGATTTTTATTAAGTTCGGTTCGTGTTGCAGAGTAAAAATAAACTTTACCTGATGAAACATGAGTAAATGTATACAGGTAATCTTCTTTTACTGCGGTTGTTTGTGTTAATAGTTCCGACACACGTTTGTGGTTAAGTATGTTATGTAAACAAGGTACATTTTTTTCATCGGTAAAATAACGTTGAATAAAAATATTGTTTTCGGTGGTTAAGCTTAAGCTAGGATAATACAGGTCATCTTTTTTACTTAAAAACACATACAACGAAGTAACGCGAGGTATGTAATATTGCTCATACCCCTTAGATACAACGGCATCAAGCGTGTTATCTAAATTAACTTTGTAGCGGCGTTTATTTCCGTGGATAAAGCTTTCTAAAAAGTTATCAAAGGCTGCATTATTCTCAACATAAGTTCGCTTTAAGCGAATATGGTTGAATTCACGTGAAATATTCTCAACGGCAACCACTTCATATTGAATACCATTTTTTAAACCTAGTTCAAAGTCTTGTTCTAAGCCCACCAAACGCATTGCTATTAGTTGGCCTTTTCTAATTATATTTCGCTTTGCAAGCTTAATTTTACAGCCACTCAAAGAGATATCAGAGGTACTTGCCTTAATATTTTTGTTATCGTTATATTCAATTGTTACTTTAATTGAATAATTCATTCTTTCTTCTGCGCGGCTTTCGTAAGATGCAAACTTTATTACATTGGTATTTAGTAAATCTTCTTGCTCTTGCTTATTCCCTTTTTCGGCGGCTTCTTTTTGCATTACACGGTGATTATTTTCCGTATTCATAACCGCTTCATAGACAGCAAGCGTGTATTCGCCATGCTGTTTTAGAGCATTTTCAAACACTTCAATAGCCGTTTCATCCATAAAGTGCTGTTTACCGTTGTGTTCGTAAGGTTTTACTTGCCCTGTAACTAAACCACGTAGATCGATAAAGCGCGCAACAGGCTGAGAAAGGCGCGACATTTCCATTTTAATCAAAAACTGCTCAGGCTTTGTAAGCTCTGCTGTTTTTGATTTAAAAATTAGGTCAAACTTAGCGTTGCCTAAATATTGTTTTAGCTCATTCACGAGGGACTCGTGTTTGAGCATGATGTCATCAGCCATTTATAAAACCATCACCGTCTCTTTGAAAAGTAGGTATACTATTAAATCCATTTATTAGAAATTCAATAAACGTAAATCATGCTATGTTATTAATATAGGTACGATTTTTTGAGTAACTACAATTTAGTCTTTGTTATTATGTGTTATGCGCCATTTTATTGGCAAGTTACTTTTATTCAATTTTAAAGCAAAAACTGTGCCCTAAGATATATAAAAGCAAAACAGTTAATTAGGTAATGATTGTGGCTTAAGAAATTTCCACAGGCAAGCTATGTTGCTATGTAAATAGGTGAAATGGCAAAATAACAACAAAACAATACGTATTTTTAAATTCAATGATTAATAAATAAGGTTATTAATGGCTAAAGCGGCAAAAGTAGAGTTTGTTTGTACAGAGTGTGGCATGAATTACCAACGTTGGCAGGGACAATGTCGCTGCGGTGCTTGGAACACATTAGCTGAATTTAAACCCTCAGCAGGGCAAAGCAAAAAAACTGCAGCAAGAGCAAGTGTTGGCGGCTATGCCGGCGGAGTTGGTGGTGGTTCTAAAAAAATTAATGATATTGCGACCGTTGAAGCCGAAAAACAACTCACTGATATAGGTGAGCTGGATCGTGTGTTAAGTGGTGGTGTTACTACGGGCTCGGTAAATATTATTTCGGGCGATCCGGGTGCGGGTAAAACAACGCTTTTATCTGACTTAGTCGCAAGAATGTCAAAGCGTATGCCATCTCTATACTGTACAGCAGAAGAATCTTTGTCGCAGTTTAAAAATCGCGTTAACCGCTTAAAGCTAGACTATGACGCCGACGAGCTTTATTTACTCTCAGAAACTAGCGTTGAAACCATTATTGAAGAGCTCGATAAAAATAAAATTAAGTTTGCAGTTATTGACTCTATTCAGGCTGTTGTTACCGATACAGCAAATGGTAGTCCGGGCTCACCTTCACAAGTTAAAAGCGCAGCTCAAGCGCTTACCCAGTATTGTAAGCAAAATGACGTGACTATGTTTATTATTGCTCATGTGAATAAAAACAATGAAATAGCAGGCCCGCAAACCTTAGTACACATTGTTGACGCGCTATTACACATAGACACTAATGATGGACAAATTCGTACCTTACGTGCCAATAAAAACCGTTTTGGTGATATTGATACGGTCGGTATTTTTAAAATGTGTGAACGCGGAATGTTAAGTGTAGACAACCCAAGTGAGATATTTTTGTCGGGGTCGACAACTGACTCTCCGGGTTCGTCTATTACCTGTATCCGTAAAGGTAATCGTAATTTATTACTAGAAATACAATGCTTAACAACAGAAACCGAAGCTGAATTTCCACAGCGCGTCTGTGTGGGTTTAAATATGAACCGAATAAAAATGCTTACCGGTATTTTACGCAAGCATACAAAAACTAAAATATTTCATGACACCTTTTTTAATATTGTAGGTGGTTTAAAAATTGATGAGTCAGAAACTTGCATAGATTTAGCGCTCGTTACCGCACTGCTTAGTAGCTTGAATGAATTTGTTGTACCACGCACAACGTGTATTATGGGCGAGCTTAGCTTAAATGGCGATGTCCGCCCAATAGACAGCGGTGTACCTCGAGTCAAAGAAGCTGCGCAGCATGGCTTTACAGAAATATTTATCCCGTTTCGTAATTACCATAAATCAATGGAAGGCTTAGGCGCTAAAATAACTCCAGTAAAAACGGTACATGAGTTATTGAGCCTAATTAATTAACGCTTACAGCGGTTGCTAAGCAATGTTACTCTTAAGCAAGTACAATTTTTATAAAAAATAAAATAAGGAAATAACATGAAAAAATTAATAATAGCAGCAGCGATTATTGCCACAGGTGTTGGCGGCGTTAGCTATGCTAACTATGTTGCAACCCAAGAGGTTCGTGCTGAAGTAGACAAGCAGCTGGCCATGGTGAGTGAGCAAACGGGTGCAACATTTAAATATGCTGGCTTATCAGCAAGTGTTATTTCAAAAAGTGTTGAAATTACAAACATGGAAGTAATAAGCCCTGAGGGCGAGAGTGTTGCCAACGTTCAAAGTATTGAAGTTAAAGGCTACGAAACTGATAAAATTTCACCGCATACATCGCTTGATGTAAAAAACCTGACACTGAGTAAAGACTTTATTGCCACACTGCCAGCTGACACAAACGCAATATTAGCGTCAGCAAGTTACAACCTGCATTCATCCTTAGATTATAATGAAGAGTCGGGTGAGAGCGATATGGTTGTTAAGCTCAATGCTAAAGATGTGATTAGTTTTAATATGGATATAGGATTAGCTAATTCTAAACCGCTTATGGATACGTCGCTTGCTATGAGCAAAGAGCAAAAGCAAGCGGGCGATACCCCTCTAACTTATGAGCAGCAGCTGCAACAACAAACACGTATGATGCAAGCAATGAGCAAACTTGAACCCCGTAACGCAAGCTTTGTCATAAATAACCAAGGGAAACTTAAAGAGTTATTTGAAAGTGAGCTTTCAAAGCAAGGTATGACTATTGAGCAAATGCAAACAATGCTAGCCCAGCAGTTAGAGCAAGCACCTATTACGGAAGAAATTGCTAGTGCGTTAACAAGCTTTGCAAGCGGTTTAAATTCGTTAACTGTTTCAGCAAAGCTACCTGAAGGCCAAACTATGATGGAAGTTAACCAGCAATTAATGATGCTAGCTGGTAAGCCAGAAGAACTGGTTAAGTTTATAAATTTAGAAGTTAAGGGCGACTAATCACGATAAGTTGTTAAATCATAATTTAAAAAGCCGCACTTGTTTAATCAAGTGCGGCTTTTACTATAGATAATGTTTAGTGAAGAATACGTGCTCTGATTGTTCCTTCTACTGCACTCAGTTCTTTTAGTGCTACTTCAGAGTGGTCGGTATCAACGTCAATAACCACATAGCCAATTGCTTCATCAGTTTGTAAGTACTGAGCCGCTATATTGATACCGTGCTGCGCAAACGCTTGGTTAATTTGCGTAAGTACACCAGGGCGGTTGTGATGAACGTGCAATAAGCGGCTGCGGTTAGCAAGCTCTGGCAGAGATACTTCAGGGAAGTTAACAGCCGTAATTGTTGAGCCGTTATCTGAATATTTAGCTAATTTACCTGCCACTTCAATACCAATATTTTCTTGAGCTTCTTGAGTTGAACCACCAATATGCGGGGTTAAAATAACGTTATCGAAGTCGCGTAGTGGCGAGATAAATTCTTCATTGTTAGATTTAGGTTCAACAGGGAAAACATCGATTGCTGCACCGCTTAGCTTTTTCTCAGTAAGTGCTTCTGCAAGGGCGTCAATATCAACTACCGTGCCGCGCGAGGCGTTAATTAAAATAGCGCCTTGTTTCATTACTGCAAGTTCAGCTGAACCAATTAAGTTTTTAGTTTGCGGTGTTTCTGGCACATGCAAACTAATTACGTCAGATCGCTGAAGTAGCTGAGTCAAGTTATGCACTTGTTTTGCATTACCGAGTGTTAGCTTATCTTCAATGTCGTAAAACTCGACGTTCATACCAATGTTTTCAGCCATGATACCGAGTTGCGTTCCAATGTGGCCATAGCCAATAATACCCAAGGTTTTACCACGAGCTTCAAACGAGCCTGTTGCTGTTTTTAACCACTCACCACGGTGGGCAGCAGCATTGCGCTCAGGGATCCCGCGTAGTAAAAGCAAAATTTCGCCAAGTACTAGCTCTGCAACAGAGCGAGTATTAGAAAATGGGGCGTTAAATACTGCAATACCACGTTCGCGAGCACTATTTAAGTCAACTTGGTTAGTACCAATACAAAAACAGCCTATAGCAATTAGCTTTTCCGCTGCATTTAAAACAGCTTCATTAATATGAGTACGAGAACGCAGACCTACAAAGTGCGCGTCTTTTATACGCTCTTTTAGCTCGTCTTCAGGCAGCGATGTTTTAACGTAGTCTATATTGCTGTAACCATTTCGTTTTAGCGTTTCAACTGCGCTTTGGTGCACACCTTCAAGCAAGAGAATTTTAATTTTGTCTTTTGCTAACGATACCTTACTCATAACCTCATCCTATTTAATTTGAGGCCCATTTTTAGTGCCGATAATTACTTTATCAGCACCACGCATCGCAAATAGGCCATTGGTAACTACGCCAACAATTTGATTTATATCTGTTTCAAGTTGTTTAGCATTGATAATATTTAAATTATATACGTCTAAAATCACGTTACCGTTATCGGTAACTACACCTTGGCGATAGACTGGATCGCCGCCTAATTTCAATAATTCACGTGCTACGTAACTGCGCGCCATTGGAATAACTTCAACTGGAAGTGGGAAGTCACCCAATGTGTCTACTAGTTTTGTGTCGTCAACAATACACACAAACTGCTTAGCAACAGCAGCCACAATTTTTTCACGGGTAAGTGCTGCACCACCGCCTTTGATCATTTCGTTTAGGGCGTTAATTTCATCCGCGCCATCGACGTAAACATCGAGTGTATCTACCTCGTTTAGCTCAAATACTTCAATGCCGAGTTCTTTTAAACGTGCAGTTGAGGCTTCAGAGCTTGATACAGCGCCGACCAAGGTATCTTTAACGGTGCCAAGGGCATCAATAAAGTGATTAACGGTTGAGCCTGTGCCTACACCTACTATGGTGTTTTCTTTTACAAACTCGAGTGCAGCCCATGCGGCTGCTTTTTTTAATTCATCTTGTGTCATTATTTTGTGCTCTTGTATGTCAAACGTGTGCTGTAAGCATGTGAATAATCACATCACCAGCAGTAATTTTTGCTCGGTGTTATTATAGTTTTAAGTGGTACGTCCCAAGATTCTACTGGTAATAAATTAACTTTTTGGCACTCATGTGCAAGGCCTATAAGTTGCGGTTTTTGCCAGTTTTCATTGTGTAAACGAGCCAACGTTCTATCGTAAAACCCACCTCCCATTCCTAAGCGATTACCTTGGTTATCGAATGCAACTAACGGCATAAGTAAGTAGTCAAGCTTGGGTAAAGGGCATATTTGACTGCAATTTAGCTTAGGTTCAAAGATACCATAGCGATTTGCCTTCATGGGTGAGTTTTTCTCATAGCGCTGAAACAATAAGGTGGCGCCATTAAATGGGTGTATTACTGGTAGGTAAATAACGTGATTTAAGTTCCATAATTCTTTAATTAACAAGGAGGTATCAAGTTCTCCGTCATTACTTAAATAAATGGCGATATGCTGACTTTTAGCTGTTTTTTTTGATTTTAAGTATTGAATAAAATTCATACTTAATGATTGAGATGCTAAATTTTGCTGTTTACTAGACAAATTATTACGTAATTCGCGAATGGATTTTCTTATTTGGGCGCGTGATTCGCTCATTTTGTAAACTTACCACTTAGTTAAAAAGAAACCAGATCAGGAAATGCCAAGTACACCGCAAGTATAATAAGCAACGTAACAACCGTAGCAATTAACGAATAAAGCAATGCATTACTGCGTTTTTTAGGCTGAGCTATTAGCTCATCTTCAAGCAATAGCTCTTCGTTTTGCCATTCGTCTTCATCTACTTCAGGGTTTTTTGTTTGGTTTTCGGGTAGGCGCTGTTCTAAGTCTTCGAGTTTTTCTTCTAACCTAATTAAGCTGCTAGTTATGTAGTCTAACGCATCAAAAATGCGTTCATCTCGCTGGCTATCACTTACCGTTTGAGTGGTTTTTTCTGTACTTGTTGATACCGCTTGAAGTTTACTTTTAATGCCCAAACCCACAAGTAGCTTAGCTTGTTTTAACGCTTTGTTTTTATCGCTAGGCGCAAATAAAGGCTTACCATTAAAAAATAAGGCTACTTTTTCTTCTGAGATCTTTAGTTTTGCCGCCAGGTTTGTACACGCTGTTTTTGTGTCAACGTTATCAGCGAGTCCAGCAAACATAACGCGAAAATTATCGGTCATTTAAATATCCCTAAAGCTTTATAATTTAATGAGTATATACCTAAAGTATAAAAAAGTTCGAGGACCAATTAATAGTTATTTGTATAACCATAAATTAGCAGTGTTAAACAAAATAAGAAGCTATAAAAAACGGCCCTTAAAAGGACCGTTTTTTTATTGCTTTGGTCTTAAAGACCTGAAGCTGCGCGAAGTGCTTCAGCTTTATCTGTGCGTTCCCACGGGAATTCGTCACGGCCAAAATGGCCGTAAGCTGCAGTAGGAAGGTAGATAGGGCGCTCTAAATCAAGCATTTGAATTAAGCCGTATGGGCGTAAGTCAAAATGTTCACGAATTAGTTCGATTAAACGTGCTTCTTCTAACTTACCAGTTCCAAACGTTTCAACACTGATTGAAGTAGGCTCTGCAACACCAATAGCGTAAGACACTTGTAATTCACACTTATCAGCAAGGCCAGCAGCTACTACATTTTTAGCCACGTAACGTGCAGCGTATGCAGCTGAGCGGTCAACTTTTGATGGATCTTTACCAGAGAAAGCACCACCACCATGACGGGCCATGCCGCCGTAGGTATCAACGATGATTTTACGACCAGTTAAACCACAATCACCCATTGGGCCACCAATTACAAAGCGACCTGTTGGGTTAATGAAAAATTTAGTTGCGCTTGTGATTAATTCAGCAGGAAGTACTGGCTTGATGATTGTTTCCATCACTGCTTCAACTAAGTCATTTTGTGAGATATCTTCGCTGTGCTGAGTTGACAGAACAACTGCGTCAATACCAACTGGCTTGCCATCTTCGTATGCAAAAGTAACTTGAGATTTTGCATCTGGACGTAACCAGTTAAGCTCGCCGCTTTTACGTACTTGCGCTTGACGTTGAACTAAACGGTGAGAATACGTGATAGGTGCAGGCATTAATACTTCTGTTTCGTTACATGCGTAACCAAACATTAAACCTTGGTCACCAGCGCCTTGTTCTTCTGGGCTAGTGCGATCAACACCTTGGTTAATATCAGGAGACTGTTTACCAATTGTGTTTAAAATTGCACACGAGTCTGCATCAAAACCCATGTCTGAATGCGTGTAGCCAATTTCACGTACTGTTTTACGTGTAATCTCTTCTATATCAACCCATGCGCTAGTCGTGATTTCACCACCAACCATAACCATACCAGTTTTCACGTATGTTTCGCACGCAACGCGGGCATGAGAGTCTTGCTCTAGGATTGCATCAAGAACCGCATCAGAGATTTGGTCGGCGATTTTATCCGGATGACCTTCAGAAACAGATTCAGAAGTAAATAAATGTTTTGCCATTGTAATTATGCTCACAAATATTGCGCTTCACAAACGTCGGTATTAGCGCTAAAAAATTAAGGGGCGTATTTTATCTAAAACGAAACACCTTGCATAGTGTTTTTACGCCTAGACGTCTAAATTAAATTAGTTATGACATTATGGTCTTAAAAAATATTCATAATACCTCATTTTTATAGGGTTTTTAATTGCACACAGCCCCCACAATAAGTAAGAATGGTCGCAATAAAAGTGCTCTTGTAACTTGAGTACATAAACGAACACATAAATACCCGCGCAAATACATATATAAGGTAGGAGAATTCATGCCATCTCGCAAAGAACTTGCAAATGCTATTCGCGTCTTGTCAATGGACGCAGTACAAAAGGCCAAATCTGGTCACCCTGGAGCCCCTATGGGCATGGCTGATATCGCAGAAGTATTATGGCGCGATTATCTAAAACATAATCCATCAAATCCAGAGTGGGCAGACCGAGATCGATTTATACTGTCAAACGGCCACGGTTCAATGCTTATCTATTCTTTATTGCACTTAAGTGGTTATGATTTACCGTTGGACGAAATTAAAAACTTCCGTCAAATGCACTCTAAAACACCAGGCCACCCAGAATACGGTTATGCGCCAGGTATCGAGACCACTACGGGCCCACTAGGCCAAGGGATCACAAATGCGGTAGGCATGGCAATTGCTGAAAAAGCGCTTGCGGCACAATTTAACCGTGAAGGTCACGACATTGTTGATCACCATACCTATGCATTCATGGGCGACGGTTGTTTAATGGAAGGCATTTCGCATGAAGCCTGTTCGCTTGCCGGCACATTAGGCCTTGGCAAGTTAGTAGCTTTTTGGGATGACAACGGTATTTCAATCGATGGTGAAGTAGAAGGTTGGTTTAGCGATGACACACCTGCACGTTTTAAAGCGTACGGCTGGCACGTAATTAGTGACGTTGATGGCCACGATAGCGATGCAGTAAGTGCTGCAATTAGCGAAGCAAAAAGCGTGACTGATAAACCAACACTAATTTGTTGTAAAACAATTATTGGTTACGGTTCACCTAATAAATCGGGTAGCCACGACTGTCACGGTGCACCACTTGGCGATGACGAAATTAAAGCATCGCGTGAGTTTTTAGGTTGGACGGGCGATGCCTTTGAAATCCCTGAAGACATTTACGCACAGTGGGATGGAAAAGCTAAAGGCCAAGAGCTTGAATCAAGCTGGGACGAAAAGTTTGCAGCCTATGCAAAAGCATTCCCAGAGCTTGCAGCTGAGTACAAACGCCGTACAAATTCAGATCTACCTGCCGATTGGGCTGAAAAGTCACAAGCGTATATTGAGCAGTTACAAGCAAACCCGGCAAATCCAGCATCTCGTAAAGCGTCACAAAATGCATTAAATGCATTTGGTCCATTATTACCTGAATTTATGGGTGGCTCTGCCGATTTAGCAGGTTCAAACTTAACAATTTGGGAAGGCTCTAAAGGCCTAACAGCGGACGATGCAAGTGGTAACTACGTTTACTACGGTGTGCGTGAGTTTGGTATGTCGGCAATTATGAACGGCATTGCACTTCATAAAGGCTTTATTCCTTACGGTGCAACGTTCTTAATGTTTATGGAATACGCACGCAATGCGGTTCGTATGGCTGCATTAATGAAGCAACCAAGCATTTTTGTATACACGCACGATTCAATTGGTTTAGGTGAAGATGGTCCAACTCACCAACCAGTAGAGCAAATTGCCAGCATGCGTTTAACGCCTAACCTTTATAACTGGCGTCCGTGTGACCAAGTTGAGTCAGCAATTGCATGGCAACAAGCTATTGAACGTAAAGACGGTCCTACATCGTTAATATTCACACGCCAAGGTCTTGAGCAACAGGCGCGTGACGCACAACAGTTAAGCGACGTCAAAAAGGGTGGTTACATCCTTAGCTGTGACGGCAACCCAGAGCTAATTATTATTGCAACCGGTTCTGAGATGCAATTAGCACAAGATTCAGCTACTGAATTACGCAGCCAAGGTAAAAAGGTACGTGTTGTATCTATGCCATGTACTGATGCATTTGAAGATCAATCGCCTGAGTACAAAGAAAGCGTATTACCAGCAAGCGTTTCACGTCGCGTAGCGGTAGAGGCAGGTATTGCTGATTACTGGTACAAGTATGTAGGCCTAAATGGCGCCGTAGTCGGTATGACCACCTTTGGTGAGTCTGCACCAGCTAACGAGTTGTTTGAGCACTTTGGCTTTACGGTTGAAAACATTGTAAGTAAAGCAAACGCACTTTTTTAATCGTTTTTGATTAAATAAGTTAAGTAAGTTAAAAACCCGCCAATGTGCGGGTTTTTTTATGCCCATATATGAAACAACTTCATCTTATACCAATCCGCTTAATTAAGTGATCTATTTTGAGGATAGATAAACGTGTTGATAGCTAGGCAAAAAATTCGTTATTTAGTTGTTCTAAATGAGGATTTTTTAACGCAGATAGCGACACTTTTAGACCCTAAAAATGATTAAGCATTATTGCGAATTGGTATTAAGCGTTACTGCTTTTCTTGCAAGAAAGTAAGCTATCAGGCAAGGTAGTGCGATAAAATTTATAAATAAAGATCTTTAAATTAATAGCAGGAGCTAAAATGTCTCAGTTTGAAAATGTAAGCGTAGTTAAAAAGGCCAACGTGTATTTTGACGGTAAAGTGTCAAGCCGTACGGTTGTATTTAGCGATGGAACTACCAAAACATTAGGCTTTATGCAGCCGGGTGAATTTGTATTTGATACCAGTAAAAAAGAACTCATGGAGCTTTTAGGTGGCCAGTGGGATATTTTATTACCAGGCGAGAGTGAGTGGAAAACATTTAACGCGGGCGAGTCGTTTAATGTAGACGCTAACGTAAGCTTTAAAGTAAAAGTAATTGATTTTGCCGACTACTGTTGCTCGTACACAGATTAATAGCTAGCACAGCTAGACGTCTGAAAGCCCATGATTTATGGGCTTTGCATAAACTTTGCGCAACACATGATTTAAATCACCAAAAACCGCAAATAAACCTCAAATATCTCTCTTTTTTCCTTGTGTTAATCTAAATAGCCCCCAATACTATTTATGAGGTAACAAATAAAAGGATACCCTATGAAAATTAATCTTTCTGGTCACCATGTTGAAGTTACTGACTCTATTAGAGAGCACATCAACGAAAAATTTTCTAAAATTGAGAGCCACTTTCCATCACTTATTTCTCTCGATATGATCTTGTCTAAAGAGCATCATAAAATCCAAGCCGAAATTAGCACTAATTACGAAGGTGCGCGAATATCAGTAAAAGGGGAAAACGAAGTAATGTACCCAGCTATTGCAAGCGCAGCTAAAAAACTCGATGCAGCACTAAAACATCGAAAAGGGCAAATAAAAGCAAATTTACACGAAAAGCCTGTAAGTACAACGCCAGAAATAGCGCACGAAATCATCCAAGAGATGGAACTAAAATAATTTTTAGTCCCAAAGTACTATAAAAAAGAGCCTTACGGCTCTTTTTTATTGCCTTTAATTTAGGTAAGTTATGCAGCCTTTGGTGTTATTAATTGTGAAAATTAATAACCAGAGTGAATAACACACATAATTTGAGAAATTAATGCAGCAAACACACACTTCTTGGAAATCTCACTTAGGCGCACTAGGCCCTGGTATCTTAATGGCAACTGCAGCAATTGGCGGGTCTCACTTAGTTGCATCTACTCAGGCTGGCGCGCTATTTGGCTGGCAACTATTTTGGTTAATACTGGCTGTTAACGTATTAAAATATCCGTTTTTTCGCTTTGGTATGGAATATACCTTAGCCACTAAAAACAGTTTAGTAGAAGGCTATAAAAACAAAGGCCCGGTGTGTTTTTATAGTTTTATAGGCCTAAACATACTCGCAGCTGTTGTTAATACCGCAGGCGTATTACTACTTACCGCCAGCTTACTGCATTACGCATTGCCTGTAGTTATAGAGGTAACCCTGCTATGTTGGATATTGCTCGGTGTGTGCTTAGGCATATTATTGTTAGGGCACTTTAAAGCGCTCGACAGCGTTGCCAAAGGCATAATGGGGTTATTAACACTGGCTACTGTTATTGCGCTAGTTATCGCATTTAGTAACGGCCCAATGGCGCCAGCTGACTATGTTGGCCCGTCACCGTACGAACTTACTATGCTCAGCTTTATGGTCGCGTTAATGGGTTGGATGCCAGCACCCATAGAAATATCAGCCCTTAGTTCGCTGTGGCTTAAAGAAAAACAAACTCAGCAAGCGGTCACTAAAAGCCAAGGCTTGTTTGATTTTAACGTAGGCTATTGGCTAACAGCCTGCTTAGCATTGGTATTTTTTAGCTTAGGTGTGCTGGTGCAATACGGGCAAAGCAGCAGTATTGAGCTTGGCGGTGTTGCCTTTGCTAAACAGCTTATTGATATGTATGCACTGACTATTGGCGAGTGGGCAAGGCCGCTTGTATCAGCCATTGCGTTTTTATGTATGTTTGGCACTACACTCACCGTGCTTGATGGCTACGCACGTACACTTAACGAGTCACATAAATTACTTGGTTTTAAGCAATCTAAACACAGTTTAAATATTTGGTTAGTACTGCAAGCCTTTGCCGGTATGGCCGTTATTTTATTTTTTAAATCGGCCCTGGGGCCAATGCTTACTTTTGCCATGACACTTGCTTTTGTCACTACCCCCGTTTTTGCATGGCTTAACTTTAGCCTTGTGCGATCAGAGCCCGCTATTAAGCACAGCGTATTACTGCGTAGCTTAACGTGGCTAGGCTTAGTGTACTTGGTTGGTTTCGCTGTTGCGTTTGTAGTATGGAAGCTAGCAACCTAAATATAGCCACTTACTTTAGGGTTTTACTTTAGAGATTTAGTTAAAGCTCTAAAATATAAAATTTTAGGATTAAAAGAGGCATAAATGGATATTAGAACAGGCGAGCTTTCAAACCCTCACGTTATAAAGCTACTACAAGCGCATCATAACGATATGCTAAAACACTCCCCCATAGAGAGCGTACATGCACTTGATGTAACTAAACTCACTCAGCCCGACATAACTTTTTATAGCTTATGGATTGATAATAACTTAGCGGGTGTCGGCGCATTAAAAGCCTTCGATGCTACACATGACGAAATAAAATCAATGCGCACCTCACGCAACTATTTACGCCAAGGTATAGCGGCTAAGGTACTTACGCACATTATTGAGCAAGCAACACTGCGAGATTACAAAAAGTTAAGCTTAGAAACTGGAACAGCAAAGGCATTTTTGCCCGCGCAAAAGCTCTATACTCAATTTGGTTTTAAAGAGTGCGAACCATTTGGTGACTATGAGCTAGACCCATATAGCTTGTTTATGAGTAACGTGCTTTAGCTAAAGCAAGAGATACCTGCCGCTACTTGTCTAAAATCTTTAATTGAATTTATACGCTATCTGCGTATACTTTAATGTATGAAAAGCCTATTTGTTGAATCAAACATATTCGAAAAGTACCGAGAGCTGTACTTGAGTGATGACGAGTATCGTTTATTTCAAGCAGATCTCATGGTTAAACCAAAACAGGGCGATGTGATTCAAGGTACCGGCGGCTTACGTAAAGTACGAGTTGCGAGCAAAGGAAAAGGTAAGCGTGGTGGTTCAAGAGTTATATATTATTACTTGGACGATAAAAGACGTTTTTATCTACTCACTATTTACAGTAAAAACGAAGTAACCGATTTAACAATAGATCAGAAAAAGCAATTAAAAGAATTCTTAGAGGTGTGGCGCAATGAGCAAACGTGATTTATTTTCAGAATTAACTACAGCACTTGTGGACGCCAAAGCGCATTCACAAGGAAAACTTACGTTACGTACTCATGCAGTAAATGATATCAACGACCTTGCTATCTCACCTGATGAAATAGTAAATATTAGAGAAACATTTAATATGTCGCGCGGTGTATTCGCAAACATTTTACATACTTCAGCAAGAACGCTCGAAAACTGGGAACAAGGACGGAGTGCACCGAATGGGCAAGCGATAACTTTATTAAAGCTTGTGCAGCGACATCCTGAGACGCTTAATCATATAGCTGAGTTGTAGGGTTTTATGGAATACAACGCCATTGAAATTGAAACTATTCAGCTGAAAGTTATAACAGAAGCAATAGATGAAATGGTCAATCATGAGGCCATGAATTTCCCGAAACGAAATACTGATGTAATCGTAGGTTTTTCGTCAAGCACTCACAAAAAAGTTTTTAACATCTTACTTGTAGATTACCTATCAAATCTTGATAAAGGTTTATTTAATAACTCTTCGTCTTGCCTCAAGGCATTAAGAGAAGTATGTAATAGCCAATCCTTTAATGCTAGCAACTCAATAGCCTGTCTTGAAAAAAATGTTTTTATTTTTAAAGAATGGCTTGAGGAAGAAGTTAGCATAGATACGTGGTTTCCTTCTATTGAGCTGAATATAGACTTAAAAATTCGACGTTTTGATTTTATAAAAATCTGCGGTAATACCTGCAAGCACAGTCTTGGCAGACTTACTAAAACAGCAAATGATCTGCGCAAAATATTTCAAAATAATGGTAAAAACATATCAGAAGAAGAATCATTCCTAGCGCTTGAAGACTTCCATGAAAGGTTTCATACAGACATATTAAGCTACCACGCTAGCTACCTTTGTGAAATGATAAATAATATTCGCTGGGGGATACATTTATATTTGCTTCCAGAGTTTCAGCGTAGTCATACATGGATAAATAGGGATGAAGGTAGTTATAAGTACTTGATTCCTTGTAATATAAAAACCCAGTTTACGAAAAACTGTTACTGGGAGTTAATGAATGAAGTTAGGAGGAAGCCTCATGTTCAACCGTTCTCCGCTGATAAACATCTTAAAATTGAGTATTAAGTAGCTTTCGGGGTACAATAATTTTGTTGTTTTCGATGGCGCAATTTATGCGAGTGTTATTTGCAACTCGGTAAGTGGGTTGTTTCTAGTTAATTCATCATTTTTGGCGGATGCCGCGGCTTCGTCACTTATCCCACTTACGCCTAAAGTAACTTTGAAAAGGTTGGTTAAGTCGAAGGCGTCACCCAACAAAGTTATAGGCTCACGCCCGAAGTTCAGTTGCTAGCGCTGAGCCGAGGTAAATTAATATCTAGCTCAGCTCTTTTATCGCTCTACTTATCCCATCCAAACTCAGCGCATACATGCGGTTGTTCATTAGCTCTTTTATAAAGCCAATTGATTGATAGTACGGCCAGTGTTCAACAGGTTGTGGGTTGAGCCACGCGACTTTATCAAAGTGGTTGGTGATTCGTGATAACCATGCGCTGCCGGGCTCTTCGTTGTAATGCTCTACCGAGCCGCCCGGGTAGGCAATTTCGTATGGGCCCATAGTGGCATCACCCACAAATATTACTTTATAGTCGCTGGTAAATTTATTAATCAGCGTCATGGTGTCTATTACGTTTGAATGGCGGCGCGCATTGTCTTGCCAAACGTGTTCGTATAAACAGTTATGAAAGTAGTAAAACTCTAGGTGTTTAAATTCACCGTGAGCGGCGCTAAATAGCTCTTCGCAGGTATGAATGTAGTCATCCATTGAGCCGCCAATATCAAATAGCATCAATACTTTTACGGCATTATGGCGTTCGGGTGCCATTTTTACATCTAGCATGCCGCCTTGCTTTGCTGTCGCGCGAATGGTCTCGTTTAAATCTAGGGTGTCGCTTGCGCCAGTACGGGCAAATTTACGTAGTTTTTTAAGGGCGAGTTTAATAGTGCGCGAGCCAATTTCTCTGTCGGTATCGAGGTTACGGTATTCGCGTTTATCCCACACTTTTACTGCTTGACGGTTGCGGTTACCGTCTTGCCCTATACGCACGCCTTCTGGGTTATAGCCGTAGGCACCAAAAGGCGATGTGCCGCCAGTGCCGACCCACTTATTGCCGCCAGCATGGCGTTTTTGTTGCTCTTCTAAACGCTCTTTTAGGGTTTTCATGAGCTCGTCGAGCCCGCCCATGGCTTTTAGTTGGGCTTTTTCTTCATCGCTTAGGTGCTTTTCAAACTCTTTACGCAACCAATCTTCAGGTAGGTTGTGTTGCTGCTTTAAGCTCTCGAGTAGGTCTAAGTCGGCAATACCGCTAAAGTAGTCGCTAAAGGCTTTATCGAACCTATCAAAATGGGTTTCGTCTTTTACCATTATAGTGCGCGCTAAATGGTAAAAGGCGTCTACGTCGGCAAATATAACGCCTTTTTTTAAGGCGTTAATTAAATCGAGCAGTTCGCGCAGGCTTACTGGTAGGCGGTATTCCCGTAGTTTGAAGAAAAACGCAATCAACATCTTAGCGACGACTCATAAACGCGAGTTTTTCGATTAGACTTATGTCTTGCTCGTTTTTAAGTAGTGCGCCAAACATTGGCATTAAACCGCCTTTTTGGGTTTTGTCGTGTAGGGTTTTTGCGTCTATGTCTTCTGCCATTAAAAGCTTTAACCAATCGAGTAATTCGCTGGTGGAGGGCTTCTTTTTAAGGCCGTTGGCTTCACGTAGGTTAAAAAATACCTCTAACGCTTGGCGTACTAAATCTTGTTTAACATTGGGGTAGTGTACGTCAATAATTTGCTGCATTTCGTCACTACTTGGAAAATCAATATAATGAAAAAAGCAGCGGCGTAAAAAGGCATCTGGCAATTCTTTTTCATTGTTTGAAGTGATGATCACAATAGGGCGCTCTTTGGCTACAATGCGCTCGTTGGTTTCGTAAACATGAAACTCCATTTTATCAAGCTCAAGCAGTAAATCGTTTGGAAACTCAATATCGGCTTTATCTATTTCGTCAATTAAAAGTACAGGGCGCTTACCATTAAGCTCAGCATAGTTAAACGCTTGCCACAGTTTACCTTTAACAATGTAGTTGCCAATGTTGTGCACGCGTTCGTCACCGAGTTGGCTGTCGCGCAGACGCGATACGGCATCGTATTCGTACAAGCCTTGCTGCGCTTTGGTGGTCGATTTAATGTGCCACTGAATAAGCTCGGTATCTAAACTTTTTGCAAGCTCTTCGGCCAGCATGGTTTTACCCGTGCCTGGTTCACCTTTAATTAATAATGGTTTTTCGAGCATAATGGCGGCATTTACAGCCTGTTTTAGTGAGCTGCTTGCGATGTAATTGTCAGTAGAATTAAATTGCACGGTTTACCCTTATCTGGTCTGAGCAGTATTGAATGGGCTTATAATGCCACAGTTAATCTGCAGGTCCAAGATAGGCAAAACGAGGTATAGTTTTACCCTCTTTTTCAACGGTTTCTAAAAACATACTAAGTGGCCGTGCCCAAATACCAAATTCACCGTACAAGGCCTGGTAAATAACTAGTTGCTCGTCTGTTTCGCTATGGGTTGCTTGATATAAAACTTTGTACTGCGGGCCTTTGTAGTGTTGATATAAACCTGATTTGAGGGAAATTGGTTTTATTGCTGTAGTCATGTTTTGATCTCTTGTATAATTTACGTTTGCACTTTGAATGCTAACTAATTTGCCAATATTATGAACTATATTTCGTTAGATGATTACAAAAAGGCGTGGGTTTTTCGCCATAAAGACATTCCGGTATCAAGCGATGACGCAGTTAAAATAAAACCAATGAGTGACGAGCGCGCAGCGGTGCTTTGGAGCACAATGGTAAGCCGTGAGTTTGACCACCCCGACTTTTTTGATGACAGCATGTGGTGCGGCCAAGATAAAAGCTTTAGTGGTGAAGTTAACTGGGAAGCTGCTTGGGAAAATGGCGATGCTTTACCACCTCAAGAAATTTTAGAGTTTTTAGGATGGGAAGCAAATACCACGGTGTATTTTTGTATGGCACGCGACAATATTATTGAGACGTCGTTTGATGTATTTAAACGTAATTGGCAAAATTTTATGTTTTTAGCCGATGGCAGTTTACTGATTGGTAAAAAGCGCAACAGTGTTGTGCAATTTTTAGAGTCGGGTAAAGCTAAGTTAGGTGAAAAGCCAAGCGCTTAATTTATTATGCATGCTTAAAAACTATGCAGTACTGTGTTATAAAACAGTTATCTGAATGTTTTTGAGTAGAACAATTGGTCGCGAAAAATCAGTCACTTGGTGAACAGCAGCAAGTTGAAATTTGGCAAACTGATGCGCAAAAAGCGCTTTATGCGCAGTTGTGCAATGCATTTTATCAGCGAGAAGTTCAGCGGTTAGTTGCTGAGCCTAATGCCGATAAGCTGCGTAGGCAATTAAAAAGTTTGCCTTATTACATTGAACGAGCTGCATCGCTTGTAGTAAACGGGCATTCACCTTTTACGCTTGATGCACAAAATGGCTCGTGGCTTGAAAAACAAAAAGCAACACCACCCGATGTAAATAAACAAGCTAATGAACTTTTTTTTCATGCACATGCCAAAGTGGGGCTGATTGTTCCTGTTGTGGTAAACCAGTATGACAAGTTGCACCTTAGAATAGACAGCATTGATCAGGTGTCTGAAAATAAGTTGCATTGCAACGAACTAGGGTGGTTTGATTTTTTAGGCGAGAGCCTTGAAGAACAAAATGCGCAATTAATTAAACCGAGTAAAATAAGTTTAGCAGCAGCATGTTGTGGCCACCAATGGCAGTTTTCAAAGCGCAGTATTCCGCGTGTATTATCATTACGTGAAATGCTACTGGCAGGGAATATTAATTGGCGCAATATAAAACGCCCATTAGCTTAGTTAAGCTAAAACTTTTAAATTATTAAATAAGGAGTGTTAAATGCGTGTTTTTCAAGTTTGCTTACTGTGCTTAGCACTGTTTGTTCAATACAGGTTATGGTTTGGCCAAAATGGTGTGCAAGACTACTCGCGCTTAAAAGGCGCGGTGGCAACCCACCAAGACACGAACGAAAAGCTAATAAAACGTAATAAAGTGCTTAAAGCCGATATAGAAGATTTAAAACTTGGCCTTGAAGGCATTGAAGAACGTGCTCGTAACGAATTAGGAATGATTAAACCGGACGAAACATTTATTCGTGTTTTACCGGGTAACCAATATGAGAAATAAACAAACTATCGTCGCGATTGTACCCGCAGCGGGTGTAGGCAGCAGAATGCAGCACAATGCACCTAAACAATATATACAGTTAGCGGGTAAAACAATTTTAGAACACACCCTAACTAAACTATCTCAATTACCACAACTACAAGCTATTGTTGTTGCCCTCAGTGATACAGATCCATACTTTGACGACTTACCACTAACAGATGCTCGTATTGTTCGAGCTTCTGGTGGAAAAGAGCGAGCTGACTCAGTGCTAAATAGTTTGTTATTTTTAGCACCTAACCCACCAGATTGGGTATTAGTGCACGATGCAGCGCGTCCACTGGTTCACCTAGCAGATATAGAGCGCCTGATTAATGAGTGCCTTAGTGCAAATGAAGGCGGGATTTTAGCCAGTAAAGTAAAAGATACCATTAAACGTGGCGGTACACACTCAAAGCAAACCGTACCAAGAGATGACTTATGGCAAGCGCTCACGCCTCAATTTTTTAAGTACAATGATCTTAAAGATGCGCTACAAAATGCGTTACAAAATGGCGCAACTATTACTGACGAAGCCAGTGCTATTGAGTGGGTAAACAAACCAGTAAAACTGATAGCGGGTCGTAGCGATAATATTAAAATAACCACGCCAGAAGACTTAGCTTTGGCGGGGTTTTTATTAAATAAACAACAAAACGAGAGCGCAGTATGATACGAATTGGCCATGGTTTTGACGTTCATAAATTTGGCGGCGAAGGCCCGTTAACTATTTGTGGTGAAAAAATTGATTACCCGCAAGGCTTTTTAGCACACTCTGATGGCGATGTAGCTATTCATGCATTATGTGATGCTATTTTAGGTTCACTTGCTATGGGGGATATTGGTAAGCACTTTCCTGATACAGCGAGCGAATATGAAAATATAGACAGCCGTATTTTGCTTCGCCATGTTGTTAAATTAGCTAAAGACCAAGGTTATGTTTTAGGTAATGGCGATGTAACTATTGTGGCACAAGCACCAAAAATGCTACCGCACATACAGGCTATGCGCGTAAATTTAGCCATCGATTTAAACTGCGATCTTAGCCAAATAAATGTTAAAGCTACCACAACCGAAAAGCTCGGTTTTGAAGGGCGCAAAGAGGGTATTTCTAGTCATGCAGTGGTTATTATGAGTAAAGAACCTACGAGTACAACAAACGCATGAGCGACTTAAATTATTTATACGGTGCGCCACTTTCTAAAGCTGATTTTAAAACCATTGCTGAAGACTTTATGGTGGATGAAGAGCTGGGTATTGAGTTTACTGGTAGTGGTGAGCATGTATGCTTGCAGGTGGTTAAAAAGGGCGAAAATACACAATACGTGGCTAAAATTATCGCTCAAAAGGCCGGGGTATCGCCCCGTGAAGTAAGTTATGCAGGCATGAAAGATCGCCATGGTGTGTGTAGCCAATGGTTTAGTGTAAAAGTGCCAATTAAAAAGCACATAGATTTTACAGAGCTGAACAGCGAGAGTATTTTTGTAGTATCTCAGCAGCGTCATGAGCGAAAGCTACGAACGGGTTGCCACAAAGGCAATAAATTTACCATTACCCTTCGTAATGTAACCGAGCCGCTTGATATATTATGCCGCATAAACGCGGTTCGCGCGGGTGTACCTAATTATTTTGGCGAGCAGCGTTTTGGTCGCGATGGTCATAATTTAGTGATGGCCGAAAAAATGTTTGCTGGCGAGCGTATTCGCGATAAGAAGTTACGCGGTATTATTATTTCAGCTGCGCGTTCACATATTTTTAATCAGCTTGTAAGTTTACGTGTAAAAGAGCATGGCCTGGCTAAAACGATGCATCGCGAAGTGTTTATGCTCAGTGGTAGTAATGCGTTTTTTGAAGATGCGATTAACGACGAAAACATAGAACGTTTAGCTTCTGGCGATATAGTTATGTCGGCACCAATGGCTGGTAAAAGTGATAAAGGGTTAACTGAGCAAGAAAAAATATGGCTTAAACCGTATCAAGCATGGTGCGATGGCTTAGGTGAGTTAGGGCTTAAAAATGAGCGCAGAATGTTGCGTTTAATTCCTGATAGTTTATCTGTAGAAACGCTAGATGACACGACTCTTAAGCTCAGTTTTGGTTTACCCAAAGGGTGTTTTGCCACCGCGTTATTACGTGAGTTGGTGGACTATAAAGATGCAAGTCCCAAAGAGCGAAAAGAAAAGGATGATGGCATAAATGAAAATACTGTTAAGTAACGATGATGGCGTTAATGCTAAAGGCATAGCGGTTTTATATAACGCACTTACGCAAATTGCAGACGTCACTTTGGTGGCTCCAGACCGTAATTGCAGTGGTGCGAGTAACTCGCTAACATTAATGAACCCATTGCGGGCAACACCGCTAGAAAACGGATTCATATCGGTCAATGGCACACCTACCGATTGTGTGCATTTAGGTGTTAATCAATTGGTTTCAGAAAAACCAGACTTAGTAGTGGCAGGTATTAACCATGGTGCCAACTTAGGTGACGATACGCTTTACTCTGGCACTGTTGCCGCTGCTACTGAGGGGCGTCATTTAGGGTTGCCTGCAATTGCGGTTTCCCTTTGCTCACACCATGGCGAGCACTTCGAAACAGCTGCAGCCGTCACAGTCAATATTATTAAAGAGCTTGCATCGCACCCATTACCAAAAGATCAAATCATTAATATTAACGTGCCCGATGTTCCGCTAAGCGAGTTAAAAGGTGTGCAGGTTACGCGTTTAGGTGCTCGGCATAAAGCCGAAACCATGACCAAGCAAACCGATCCATGGGGACGAAGTATCTATTGGTATGGCTCGCTTGGCACAGAGAGTGATGCAGGTGAAGGGACTGATTTTTACGCCATTAATAATGGCTTTGCATCTGTAACGCCTTTAAGTGTTGATATGACAGCGCACGACAGCATAAATGCCCTTGGAAACTGGTTATCTGATTTGGAAATAAATCGTGCTCGCTAATTACACACGCAGCGCGAAAGTATTATCAGATTTACTTAAACGTGAAGGCGTTGAGGATCAAGGTGTACTTGATGCTATTGCAAATATACCGCGTCATTTATTTATTGATGATGTGTTGCAACATAAAGCTTATGAAAATACTGCGCTACCTATAGGGCAAGGACAAACTATTTCACAGCCCTATATTGTTGCCCGTATGACTGAGCTACTAAGACTTGCGGGTGTGCGCGATAAAGTATTAGAAATTGGCACGGGCTCTGGCTATCAAACAGCGGTGCTTGCTAAAACGTTTACTAAGGTTTACTCGGTAGAGCGTATAAAAGCACTGCAATGGCAAGCAAAACGTCGCTTGCAGCAGCTTGATTTATACAATGTAACAATGAAACATGGAGATGGCTGGCAAGGTTGGCAATCTCAAGCACCATTTAACGGTATTATTGTTACGGCTGCGGCTGCTACCTTACCTCAGGACTTGTTAAGTCAATTAGCCGATGGCGGTGTATTATTAGCGCCGATTGGTGAAGTTGAGCAAAAGTTAACAATGGTTATTCGAAAGGGCGAAAGCTTTACAGAACATGTTATTGCACCAGTAAGATTTGTACCTTTGGTACCTGGTGATATTGAATAGGAATTCACTTTGAAGTTGTTTACTAAGTTGTACGATATGGCCCTAGTATGGGCAAAGCACCGTCATGCGGAGCGTTATTTAGCAGGAATGAGTTTTGCTGAGTCTGTTTTTTTTCCAATCCCACCAGATGTAATGTTAGCGCCAATGTCGCTGGCACAACCTAGCAAGGCGTGGCGTTTTGCAAGCTTTACTACCATTGCTTCTGTCTTGGGCGGTGTAATTGGTTATTTACTTGGGTTTTGGCTTTTTGAACCTGTTGTAGAGCCGCTAATTGCACAAATGCATTGGCAAGAAAAGTTTGATGTAGCGTTAAATTGGTTTAAAGAGTATGGCGTTTGGGTGGTATTTTTAGCTGGCTTTTCACCCATACCTTATAAAGTATTTACAATTGGTGCTGGCGTTTTACAGATGGCATTTTTCTCCTTTTTAATCGCTTCAGCAATTGGGCGCGGCGCCCGATTTTTTCTGGTTGCAGCGCTTATGAAATGGGGTGGAGCGCAAATGGAGAAAAAATTACGTCAATATATTGAAGTGCTTGGCTGGGCATTAGTGGTATTAATTGCTGTTGCGTACTTTTTATTGCGTTAAGCTACATAAAATAGCGTTATTTAAACATGGAGAAAATTACGATGAATAAACAATTTATACTTTATGTTGCTTTGTTCATTAGTGTTTTTCTCTTTGGTTGTTCATCTCGCCACGTTCCGGCTCCTGTTAGTAGTTTAAATAATAATGTTAATGGCTCAAATCATTTAATTAACATTGCGGGTGGCAAATACACAGTACAAAAAGGCGATACGCTTTATTCTATCGCGTTTAGCGCAGGGAAGGATTTTAGAGAAATTGCTGAAAATAATTTAATTTCAAGCCCTTATGTTATATACCCCGGCCAGTCAATATCCCTGATATCCACGAGCAAAAAAATAAAAGGCTCAAAAAATTATACGAATTTGAGTAAAAAGTCTAGAAAAAACACACAAAATAATAACAAAAAATTAAAGAAAGGACTTGATCAGCCAAAAAAACGAGAGTATGTTCAAAAACAAGCCAGTAATAAAGTTAGTAACCAAAAGCAGTTATCGAGCGGTAAATTAGCGTGGTTTTGGCCAGCAAAGGGCAAAATTACCAAACGCTTTTCTAATAAGGAAAACGGCTATAAAGGCTTACAAATTACTAATAAAATGGGGGCTTCAGTTTTAGCCGCTGCACAAGGAACGGTGGTGTATGCGGGTAACGCGCTTCGAGGGTACGGTAATTTAATCATTTTGAAACATAATGATGATTATCTAAGTGCTTATGCACATAACTCGAAATTACTTGTAAAAGAAAAGCAAAAAGTTAAGGCAGGACAAAAAATAGCAGAAATTGGAAATTCAGAGTCTTCGGTTACCGCGCTTCGCTTTGAAATTCGTTACCGGGGGAAAGCTGTCAACCCTGCTAAATACCTTCCTTAGATTTTAGGTATTGATAATTGCTCTGGAGAAGGCTTATGGCTAATGCAGCAAAAATTGAAAAAAATATTAGCAATGACGACAAGTTTGATGAAAACACCGTTGAAGAAGCAACACCGTTACTTGAAAAAGTAGATGACGAAGACATATTTGCAAAAGAAGAAGTTACTAAAAACCTTGATGCCACACAACTTTACTTAGGTGAAATAGGTTTCTCTCCATTATTAAGCGCAGAAGAAGAAGTATTTTTTGCTCGCAAATCTTTAAAAGGCTGCGAAGCCTCTCGTAAACGCATGATTGAAAGCAATTTACGTTTAGTTGTTAAAATTGCCCGTAGATACAATAACCGTGGACTTGCACTACTCGATTTAATTGAAGAAGGTAACTTAGGGTTAATTCGCGCTGTTGAAAAGTTTGACCCTGAGCGCGGCTTTAGATTTTCAACTTATGCAACATGGTGGATACGTCAAACAATTGAACGTGCCATTATGAACCAAACACGCACCATTCGTTTGCCTATCCATGTAGTGAAAGAGCTTAATGTTTACTTACGTACAGCACGAGAGCTAACCCAAAAGCTCGACCATGAACCAACTGCTGAAGAAATAGCTGAGTGCTTAGATAAGCCAGTTGAAGACGTAACCAAAATGCTACGTTTAAACGAAAAAATAGCCTCGGTTGATATGCCTATTGGTGGCGAAAACGATAGCGTTCTGCTAGATATTTTACCTGACGAAAAAGGCAATGGTCCAGAAGGTGAAGTACAAGACAACGAAATTAATAAGCACATTGTTGATTGGTTAGGAGAGTTAAACCTCAAGCAACGTGAAGTGCTCGCTCGCAGGTTTGGGTTACTCGGCTACGAGCCATCTACACTTGAAGATGTAGGCCGGGAAATAGGCCTAACACGAGAGCGAGTAAGACAAATACAAGTCGAAGCACTACGTCGTTTAAAAGATATTTTGCAACAAGAAGGGTTAAGCACTGATAGCTTATTTAACCAATTTTCTTAATAGTAAATGTAAGGCCTTACTGGGCTGGAATAAAAAAGCCGAAAAAATTAATCTTCGGCTTTTTTATGTTTTTTACAAGGCAAACTTAAAGCAATGTTTTTAATTTATAAAGCAATTCGTGAGCTTGTCTGGGTGTTAAGTTATCTGGATCAATTGACTTTAACTGTTCTTCCACTTGTGAAGGCTCAATAATCGCTTCGTTATTAAATGAAAATGTTTGTTGTTCTGTATTAGGCGCCGTTACACTTTGATGGTTTTCGAGTAGCTTAAGTTTTTGTTTAGCTTGCGCAATTACAGCTTTAGGTACGCCTGCAAGAGCGGCGACTTGTAGACCAAAGCTTTTGCTTGCTGCACCGTCTAGCACGGTATGCATAAATGCGATTGTGTCATTATGCTCTATTGCATCTAGGTGAACGTTTACAAGGCCTTGAGTTTGCTCTGCAAGCTCTGTAAGTTCAAAGTAGTGTGTTGCAAATAGTGTTTTAGCTGAAATTTTTGATGCTAAATGATCGGCCGTGGCATACGCAAGCGAAAGCCCGTCGTAGGTGCTTGTTCCTCGCCCAATTTCATCCATTAACACTAACGACTGCGCTGTCGCATTATTTAAAATAGTGGCGGTTTCGGTCATTTCAACCATGAAGGTTGAGCGGCCAGAGGCTAAATCATCACTTGCACCAATACGCGTAAATATACGGTCTATATTACCTATTTTCGCGCTATCTGCAGGCACATAACTGCCAATGTGTGCCATGAGTACAATAAGCGCTGTTTGGCGCATATAGGTTGATTTACCACCCATATTTGGACCTGTAATAATCAACATTTTGCGCTGGCTATTAAGCTCTACAGGATTTGCAATGAAGGGTTCTTTCATTACTTGCTCTACAACGGGGTGACGGCCTTGTTTAATGCTAATGTTGTCGTTGTCGCATAACTCTGGTTTAGCATAATTAAGCGCAAAGGCGCGCTCTGCTAAGTTGTTTAGCACATCTAAGTCAGCAAGCGATGCGGCCATTATTTGCAGCTGTTCAATGTGAGGGGCTATAAATTCAAATAACTCTTCGTATAGTTGTTTTTCAAGCGCGAGTGCTTTTGATTGGCTGCCAAGTACTTTGTCTTCATGCTCTTTAAGCTCAGGAATAATATAGCGCTCATTATTTTTAAGCGTCTGGCGACGAATGTAATCAGCTGGTACTAAATGAGAATTAGCACGGCTTACTTCTATAAAAAAACCGTGCACTCGGTTATAGCCAATTTTTAATGTGCTAATACCTGTGCGTTCACGCTCGCGTTGTTCAAGCTGCTCAAGTACATCTGCGGCACCTTTACTCAGGTTACGCCACTCATCTAATTCACTATTATAACCAGGTGCAATTACGCCCCCATCACGAATAAGTACTGGTGGATTATCAATAACAGCACGCTCTAGTAATGCTTGTAATTCAGGTAGTTCTGGCGAGTGTTTGATAATACTCGCTATGCGCGGGTCGCTCGCATCATTTAATAAGTTATGTAGTGGTGCAAGTGCCTGTAGTGCACTGCGCAAGCGTGTTAAATCTCTTGGGCGTGCAGTGCATAGTGCTAAACGCGCTATTACACGCTCTATATCACCAATATCTTTTAATGATTCATGTAATTCGCCGCAAAGCTGTACGTCTAAAATTGCGCTAATGGCATTTAAGCGAGAATTAAGCTCATTTTTATTACGAACTGGCGTATGGATTCGGCGTTTTAATAAGCGCGATCCCATTGCTGTAGCGGTTTTATCAAGTACTTGGGCAAGCGTATTTTCAAACCCGCCAGATAGGTTAACAGTAAGCTCTAAGTTTTTACGGGTTGCGGCATCTAAAATAACAGCATGCTCGTTATGTTCAAGCGTAATGGCGCGAATGTGAGGTAAAGCAATTCGTTGTGTATCTTTTACGTATTGCATTAAACAGCCGGCGGCTACGAGTGCAGTATGTGCTTTATCTACACCAAAGCCGACTAAATCTTTTGTACCAAATTGATCGCATAATAAGTGCTGGGCCGTATCTAAGTCGAACTCCCATTCAGGGCGGCGACGAGCGCCTTTGATATGCTCAATCAAATGGGTGTTTTCAAAGCTTTCGCTATATAAAAGTTCTGCTGGTGACAAACGCTGTAGAGTTGAACAAAATGCCTCATCGGTACTTACCTCTACAATGTTAAAACGACCAGAATTTATATCAAGGTAAGCGATTCCGTATTGGCCCTTTTTATTTTGCCAAACACTGGTCAGTAGATTGTCTTGTCGCTCTTGTAGCAGCGCTTCATCCGAAATGGTGCCCGGTGTTACAATACGCACTACTTTTCGCTCAACAGGACCTTTACTGGTTGCGGGGTCGCCAACTTGTTCACAAATAGCAACAGATTCGCCCATTTGTACTAAACGAGCTAGGTAGTTTTCTACGGCATGATAAGGCACACCTGCCATAGGAATTGGGTCGCCACCGGCTTTGCCGCGCTGGGTTTGCGAAATATCGAGTAATTGCGCTGCACGTTTTGCGTCGTCAAAGAAAAGCTCATAAAAATCACCCATACGGTAAAACAATAAAATATCGCGATGCTCTGATTTTATTTTTAGATACTGCTGCATCATAGGGGTTTGTTGTTTTATAGTGTGTGGTGCAAAAAGATCAAACGACATGTATTTACCCAAAGGCTGAATATGGAATTACATCAAGAGATTAAAACACTTGCTGCGCAATTAGGTGCTATTTTAACGGATAAATGCTTATGGATCACTACTGCTGAATCATGTACGGGGGGAGGGGTCAGTTATGCCCTCACAGATACCCCCGGTAGCTCTGGATATTTAGGGCGCGCATTTGTCACATATAGTAATGAAGCGAAGCACGAATTACTCAATGTAGCGACGAATACGTTAGAGCAATATGGTGCTGTGAGCGAGAAAACAGTAAAAGAAATGGCGCTGGGTGCAAAAAATATCGCTAATGCTGACGTTGCTATTGCTATATCGGGTATAGCTGGGCCGGGTGGAGCAACACAAGATAAACCTGTAGGTTTTGTATGGTTTTGCCTACAAATTGCAGATAAACAATTTACATTTAAGCATATATTTAGTGGCGACAGGGCAAGTGTAAGAGCTCAAGCTATTGAATTTTCATTAAAAATTGCGATTGAAAAGATAAAGTTATAAATTTTGCTTGATACTGTGATTTCATACAGTATACTTGTTCGCATTAGCCGGATTTGGAGAACAAAATGAACGATAATAAACAAAAAGCGTTAGATGCAGCCCTATCACAAATTGAGCGTCAATTTGGTAAAGGATCAATCATGAAGTTGGGTGACAACAAAGCCCTAAAGATTGACGCCGTATCTACAGGTTCACTAGGGATCGACATTGCTTTAGGCATAGGCGGTTTACCAATGGGTCGTATTGTAGAAGTGTACGGTCCTGAATCATCAGGTAAAACTACGCTGACTTTGCAAGTTATCGCACAGGCTCAAAAAGAAGGCAAAACATGTGCCTTTGTTGATGCTGAGCATGCTCTAGATCCAGTATATGCACAAAAACTAGGTGTTAACATTGATGAGCTTTTAGTATCTCAACCAGATACGGGTGAGCAAGCGCTAGAAATTTGTGACATGTTAGTACGTTCAAGTGCGGTTGACGTGGTTATTGTCGATTCTGTTGCTGCACTTACACCAAAAGCTGAAATTGAAGGCGACATGGGCGACTCGCACATGGGCTTACAAGCACGTTTAATGTCGCAAGCATTACGTAAGCTTACGGGTAACATTAAACGTTCTAATACGTTATGTATTTTCATCAACCAAATTCGTATGAAAATTGGTGTAATGTTCGGTAACCCTGAAACAACAACCGGTGGTAACGCACTTAAGTTTTACGCGTCAGTTCGTATTGATATACGCAGAATTGGTTCTGTAAAGGAAGGCGATGAAGTTGTTGGTAATGAAACGCGTGTTAAAATTGTTAAAAATAAGGTAGCGCCTCCGTTTAAACAAGCCGAATTTATCATCATGTATGGTGAAGGTATTTCTAAGCAAGGTGAACTAATTGATTTAGGTGTTAAGCACAAAATTGTTGAGAAAGCAGGTGCTTGGTACAGTTACAATGGCAACAAGGTAGGCCAAGGTAAAAATAATTCGATCAAATTCCTAAAAGAAAATGTAGAAATTGCGAACGAAATTGAAGGCAAACTACGCGATATGTTATTGCTTAAAGCGACAATTGAGCCAGAAGACGGTGAAGATGTGCTAGGTGATGAAGGCGACCTTTAAGCTTTACAATGTTCTCTAAGCTTGATTTGACCCGAGCTTTATAAAAACGCTAACCAGTAATGGTTAGCGTTTTTTTATGTTTAAACATCTATTAAATGAATAATAACGATTCGTTTAACTAGCTGAGCTATGTTTGTGAAAGGAAGTCCAAATAGCATCAGGTTGATTTCTTAAATTATTATTGCGGGTGCTATTACAAATTAAAAAAAACGACACAGAGTATGTGTCGTTTAAATTAAGTTATAAAAAGACGTTTAATTTGCTTTATAACTGCCAATTAACCGATAGGGCGTAGTTGCGTGGCGCGCCATAGTAACCTTGCGCCCAATATAGGCTATGTAAGTATTTTTCGTCAGTGGTGTTATTAATGTTAAAAGTAATCCCTACGTTTTGAGTGATTTTGTAGTTAGCCATTAAATCAAGAATACCGTAAGCACCTTGGTTTGTTGTTACAAGCGCTGCCCCCGTTGGATCTGATACTTGCACTCGGCTAACGGAATCTTGCCAGCGGTAGTTTGCGCCAAATGTTAAACCCTCAACAAGCGGTACTTGGTAAGTAGCGGCCACCTTTAATTGGTTCTCTGGGGTGTAGTCTTTTACTAGATCATCACCTTCAATACTCAGGTTACTAAAGCTTATGCTTGCACTTAAGTCTTCGGTAAGTTTCCCACTTAGTTCTATTTCAAAGCCGTCGCTGTTAATACCTTCGGCACCGTAGTAGCGTGTATCACTTGGTAGTGAATCAGGAAGTGCGACTGCAAGCCCTTCTTGCTTAGCATCAAAATACGCTAAAGTTAAAAACACTTGATCGTCTAAAAGCTGTGCTTTTAAACCTATTTCACTACTTTTACCTGTAATTGGCGCAAGTTGTTCTGCGTTTATATCAAGTTCGTTTTGTGGCACGAACGTTTCGGTGTAGCTTGCATAAGCCGAAAGTGACTCAGTAAAGTCGTAAACAGCCCCAACATAAGGGATTACTTCGCTGTCATCACGTGTTTGCGCTACACCATATGCTGTGCCTTTTGTTTCCCAGTCTGTATAACGAACGCCCGCAAGTATACTTAGTGGTGCACTTAGTTTTATACGAGTTGAGACATAAGCTGATTGTTGTTTGTTTTCAATGTCACTACCGTTTAAACCGTCTGCAAGTGTTGCCTCTGGGGCTACTCCATCCCATGAATCAAGTGACGGCATGGCAGGAAAGCCATTGCCTGTAGTATAATCGTAGAGTGACTGTTCGGTATAATCCATATTGGCTTGGCTTACCCCAAACGATAGGTCGTGCTCTAAGCCAAATAAATCAAACTTACCACTGGCGTATAAATCAAACAGATCGTGTTTATCTTCGTAATCATAACGACTAGCGTAACCCGTTAAGCCAAGTCCTGTTTCTTTATCTGGTGTACCGTATACATAAAAAAGCTCTGAGTCCTGCTCGTTTTTAATGTGTGCATAACGAGCAGTTGCAACCCATGTAGTCGACAAATTTTGTTCAAGGGTTACATAAACTTGCTCAGCGCTATTGTCCCAGTATGACCAGTCAGAAGCGGTGCTGGTAGATGAATCGTAATCTGTGGCTGAGCCATCAGTATAATAAAGTGGTAATGCTCCCCAAAGTGGGCTGTCGGCATCTTTTTGTTGATTAACGTAGTTAAGGCTAAGCGTTGTGTCATTTGTTATTTTGCCTTCGTAGGCTAAATAACCAATTGTTTTATCTGTTTCGTAACGATCTAAGTATGACTCGGCTTGTTGCTTAGTAAATACAGCGCGTACAGCGTGCTCATCGTTTATAGGTGTTGAAACATCAAGCTCTAAACGCTTGTTATTCCAAGAACCATAAGATGCAGATGCATGAGCTTGTGTTATGTAAGTTGGCTTTTTAAGTACCATATTAACGGTTGCGGACGGGTTTCCTGCTCCCGTCATTAAGCCGTTGGCACCACGAACTATTTCTACACGGTCGTATATAGACGTATCTAAAGTCCCTTGAATTGAACCTGAGCTTTGTGGAATACCTAAACCATCTACCTGAAAGTTAGTTATTTCAAAACCACGAGCTTTGAAGTAAGTTCGGTCTGTTTCTATTTGTTCTACTGTGACACCCGGTGTACTTTCAAGCACAGCGTTAATGTTGTCTAGTGAAAAGTCGTCCATTAATGCACGTGATACAACAGATATGCTTTGTGGTGTTTCTTTGATTGAAAGGCCTAATTTTGTTGCAGACTGTGCTTCTTCGGTAATGTAATTTTTATGATGTTGACCGTATACAGCTATCTTTTCTAGCGGGTCACCTTTTGTATTTTCTTCATCAGCAAATGTATAACCAGATAAAATTAAAGAGGTAACAAGGCTTAATTTTGACAAACGTAAAATAGTAGGGGACGACATAGTGGTTCCAGTGAGTTTAAATTTGAATTTATGTTAATCTAAATGATATTGATTTGCAATTACATTAATTGCTATTTTTTATTGATACTAATTTACCTAATTTAGTGGCTATTTTGAGCGAGGGGGAGAGATATGCTAGATAGCTAGGCAAAAAACTCGCTATTTAGTTGTTCTCGGTAATTGCTCCTGTATTGCTCTACCTTCTGCATTCATGCAGTCGTAAATGAAAATTTATTAATCTATGTAGCGACACGTTTAGCCCTTTAAAGTGATTAACTCGTATTGCGGGTTGGTACAAGTTCAATTTTATTTAACCAAGCGGGGGGCTTATGCTTTGAGGTTTAATTTACAGCAGCCTGTTTGGTATATGAGTAAATAAGGGTGCTAATCCTTAAAAATAAATAGGCTGTAATCGCTTTAACCCTTTATAAATCACTTAAACTGTTATGTAGACGCTTGCTATAAAGACGTAGGTTAAATACATAAAAAAGCGGCCTAGGCCGCTTAATTTATTGAATAAACTTTAAAGTTAAAAAGCGTATTTAACAGAGAATTGCAGGCGGTCTAAATTACCATCAACACCACTTTGGGTTTCTCGTTCAGCATGTTTTAACTCTGCACCAAACGTTAGGCGTTTAACTGGCGAGTATAAGATATTAGCGCTGTAACTTTGAGTCGATTCGGTTGGATCTCCAGAAACACTCAGCAAGTCGGTGTTATTATCTGCAGAAAAGAATGAATAAAGGAATGTTGAGCGCCATTGGCTGTTCCATTTATGCTGATAAGCCACAAAGCCTGATGTTGAGTCAATGGCGTCTAGTTCATCCCCATTGAGTACGGCCCCATGAGCAACATTTAAACCCACATACCGACCTAACCCTTTACCTTGTGTAAGCATAAATTTAATGTTGTCGTCGCCTACTTTAAACATACCCGATGCACTAATACCAAATGACGTTTCATCGGCATCAATACTACCTACTTTATATGTTAATTGGCGAGCTAGCGCGGTAACAACAAGGTTACCCCAATCCGCTTTGTGGGTATATCGTGCAGTAAAGTCAGGAAGTGACGCATCATCTGTTGCAACACGTGATCCACCTGCTGTTGTAATCGTGCTTTCAGGGTTTTCTAATGAAAAAGACCATGCGCCAGTTGTGTACTTAATTTGAGCTTGGCGGACGAATACAGTTCCTTCAGCAGGGCCTACAAAGTCTAGCGTTTCAGGAAGGGCACCCACGTTTTGAAAGTTTGACCATGTTTGACCAAATAACCATCCGTCATAGGTGATAAAAGCATGGCGAATACGTGGTGCGAAGGAGTTTGATACGCGTTCATTACCACCCGCTGCTGATGCAAGAAAATCGATTTCAATTTTGCTGTTAATTTTTTTGCCGTTATCGAGTAAAGTCGACGTACCAAAATTAAAACGCGATTGACGTGCATGCATATCAAATACTGCATCCGAGCTGTCATCATCACCTACTGTTAGTGTGCTTGGCACATAAAAATCACGACCAACACTTGTACCAGCAGAGGCACCCGCTGAATAATCACTCCACATTGTGTCGAGTTTAATATATCCGCCGTAAGTGAACTCAGTGTCACCGATTTTTGCAGCCGTCGCTGCATAAGAAGTGCTTGATAGTGCACATAAAACAGCGCTTGCTGCGAGTGTTTTTAATGGAGTAAATTTCATACTGGTATCCCTTGTTTAGGCTACTTGTTGTTTATTATTTTTCACTCGTTTTTGCTCAATATTTGCTACAAGTACAAATTACGAATAAAAATAAATGTTGTCAGTGTGTTTCGTGTTTATAAATATTTTTGTAATTTTTAAACAATGCATGCAATAGGTTTGTTTGCTTAATTGTTCACCACAAATACTTTAGTTATGTGTAGTGTTTACTCAATTACCTATTGGTCTATAAGACTAAGGTTTAACAATTAGGTCGCTTCTTGTTACCTTTATTTAACACTCTGTATTGTTTACGTAAAAATATTTAAGTTTATTAATTATATAGTACAAACACGCGATAAGTAGGTGAGTACAACTAAGGTCTAATACTTAATAAAGCACTGCTGAGTAATCCTTGTTAAGAGCCCAAGGCAAGTAATTAAAACGGAGACTAAGATGTCGCAAAGTATCTATCCAGTTCCTAAGCATATAAAAGACACAACACTTGTTGATAAAAATAAATATAATTCGATGTACCAGCAGTCAATTAACGACCCTGAAAGCTTTTGGAAAGAGCATGGGCAACGCCTCGACTGGTCTACTCCTTATTCAATTGTAAAAAATACATCGTTCGATAAGGGCCACATCAGTATAAAATGGTATGAAGATGGTTATTTAAATGCATCTTACAACTGTATCGATCGCCATTTAAAAACCAAAGCCGATAAAGTCGCGCTTATTTGGGAAGGGGATGATCCGTCACAAAGTGAAAACATCACATACCAACAGTTACATGACGAAGTTGCCAAATTTGCTAATGGTTTAAAAAAGCTAGGCGTGAAAAAAGGTGACCGAGTTGCTATTTATATGCCTATGACTCCACAGGCTATTTATGCCATGCAGGCGTGTGCACGAATTGGTGCCATTCACTCGGTTGTTTTTGGTGGTTTCTCACCATCAGCAATTGCAGATCGCATAAAAGATTCAGGCGCAAAAGTGGTAATAACGTCAGACGAAGGTCGACGTGCAGGTAACTGCGTGCCATTAAAAGCGAATGTTGATGAAGCTGTGTTACAAGATTCTGTAACCACTATTGAGCATGTGATTGTCCACCAGCTGACCAAAGGTGAAGTTGATTGGCATGAACACGATATTTGGTGGCACGAATTAGTTGCTGACTTACCAGCACAGTGTGAACCGGAGCCAATGAATGCAGAAGATCCGCTATTTATTTTGTATACATCAGGTTCAACAGGCCAACCTAAGGGTGTTGTTCATACAACTGGCGGTTATTTAGTTTATGCGTCAATGACCCATGAGTACGTGTTTGATTTGCAAGACGACGATGTATATTGGTGTAGCGCCGATGTAGGTTGGATCACAGGGCACAGTTATATTGCATATGGACCGCTAGTCAACGGTTGTACACAAGTTGTATTTGAAGGCGTACCAACATACCCAACGGCAGGAAGAATGGGTGAAGTGGTCGATAAACATGGTGTCACTATTTTATATACCGCGCCGACAGCGATTCGCGCATTAATGGCTAAAGGTGATGAACCCACAGCAACTTCAAACCGCGATAGTTTACGCATTTTGGGTTCTGTAGGAGAACCAATTAACCCAGAAGCATGGAACTGGTATTACGAAAGCATAGGAAAGTCTAATTGCCCAATTGTTGATACTTGGTGGCAAACAGAAACGGGCGGTATTATGATCACGCCATTACCGGGTGCAACAGATACAAAACCCGGTTCTGCAACTCATCCGTTTTTTGGAATTGCACCGGCACTTTATGATGCTGAAGGAAATACACTAGAAGGTGCGGTTGACGGTAATTTGGTTATTTTAAATAGCTGGCCATCACAAGCGCGAACTGTTTATGGCGATCATGAGCGTTTTGAGCAAACTTACTTTAGCGCATACCCAGGAGTCTACTTTACAGGTGATGGCTGTCGTCGTGATGAAGATGACTATTACTGGATTACAGGGCGTGTTGATGATGTCCTCAATGTATCTGGGCATCGCTTGGGTACTGCCGAAATTGAAAGCGCCTTAGTTGCGCACGAAGCTGTAGCCGAAGCCGCCGTAGTCGGTTATCCACATAATATTAAAGGCCAGGGTATTTATGTTTACATTACGCCCAACGAAGGGGTCACGGTGAGTGACGAGCTTACAAAAGAGGTTCGAAATTGGGTTCGTAAAGAACTTAGCCCAATAGCCTCACCAGATATGATTCAATGGTCGCCGGGTTTGCCTAAAACACGCTCAGGTAAAATAATGCGTCGTATATTGCGTAAAATTGCTGCTAATGAGCACCAGCAGCTAGGTGATACGTCAACACTTGCCGATCCGTCGGTTGTGGATGAGCTTATTGAAAATCGATTAAATCGTTAAATACGCGTTAAAAGCTTGATTACAAGTTAATTCTAAACGTAGTATATCGGCTGTTACTTAGGAATAAGTATCAGCCGAATATTTAGGAGTGAACCATGAGTCAGTTTTTAATAGCGGACGATCATCCGTTATTTCGTGAAGCACTAAAGGGCGCATTGAGCTCTAAATTTGAAGGGCTTGAAGTATTCGAGTCGTCAGATTTTGACAGCACATTGCAGGTGTTAAGCGAACAAGAAGATCTTGATATATTACTGCTAGACCTTCACATGCCAGGAAATGGCGATTTGTATGGTCTTATTCGTATCCGAGAAGAGCACCCAAGCTTACCCATTGCTGTGGTTTCAGGCAGTGAAGACGTTAATATTGTTTCTAAAGTAATGGGTTATGGCGCTATGGGATTTATTCCCAAATCATCACCATCTGACGATATTGCCAGTGCTATAAACCAAATACTTGAAGGCGATACGTGGCTGCCAAAAGAGCTTAAAAATAAAGTAGCCGAGATTGAAGGTGAAGACAGAGAAATTGCAGCGCAAGTCGCTTCGCTTACACCTCAGCAATACCGCGTTTTACAGTATTTACATGAAGGATTACTCCTGTCTCTTATACACATCTCCGAGCCCACGAGACGCTACGCTATCTCG
>OLGX01000172.1_pt1 | contig 37129 bp, 38 predicted proteins | sample 1609451 | NCBI WGS metagenome assembly OLGX01 (sample SAMN05416834, study PRJEB24817) | seawater metagenome | isolation source: Sea water | place: Canada:Atlantic | collected 2013-07
ATAGCGTAGCGCCTCGTGGGCTCGGAGATGTGTATAAGAGACAGGAGTAATGTATTTGTTATTGCATTAATTTTACGTGAGTCATCGCTTTGTATAATACTGTTAAAGCTTTGCAATTGTTGGCCTTGTAAGTTAGCTACTAAGTATTGATTGAGCAAATCTATTTCTGAATTGTATAAGGCAATATTTTGCTGCGTAACACTCGTTAATTGCTTTTTAGCTAGAGTGCCGTTTATTTTTCCTCGGTTTTGACCTAAGCGTTCTTTATAGTGAGCAAGTAAAAAAGCAATATTGAGATCTTTAGATAACACAGGGTGCTTTATTTGGCTGCTCAGGTTTGCCGCTACATCAAGTGAAATTTGGTTTAGTTTACTGTAAAACGCGAATGCACTAGGGGCTGCTTTATTATCAACTTGAGTGCGTAATGCCGCTTTTTCAGCATTGAGATCAAAAAGAATACTTAAATTTTTAGAGACCTTTGTAGAATTTTTAGTGAGTTGAGCACTTACCGACTTTAAATGCTGTATTGAAGCATCTGCTTTTTGGCGTTGCGCGAGCACTTTGTTTTTTGCTGCATCTGAGCCACTTCCTAAAAATCCTGCTGTTAAACCGCGCTCTACAGCATGATTATGTGCCACTTTTTCAAGCGCATCGAGAAGGCTAATTAACGTTATATCTTGCTGTAGTGTTTGCGACTCTTGCCATTTATTTGTGATGTTTTGTATTAAAAGTATAAAAATAAAAACCATTAATATTATTGAGGTCAGCAAAGAGAGTTGAATAATAGATAGTCGCCCAAGTAAGCGATTCATAAGGTCAGTCCTATAGTGTATTTATCTCAGTATTTTGGCTAAGCAATGGTTGAGTAAGTAAACGGCTATTAGCTATTTAATACATAAAGCGTAGTGTAGTTTTTAATAAATTCACTCGAGTAAGCGAGTTAATTTGATGAACAACGTTGTTTGTGAGGTATTTAACAGTGCTTTGTTTACAAACTATTGCAATTTTGTAAGCATTTTGGTGGTGGTTACCTTGTTATTGTTTTGCTTAAGTTGAGATAATGGTAGGTGAACCAATTTAACGGACTAATTAAAATGAAAAAATTTATACTTACCCCGCTTGCTATTACACTTTCTTTAACGCTTAGCGCATGTGGTGGTTCTTCATCAGAGAGTAGCTCTGGCAGCTCGTCAAGCGGTGGCAGCACAGCTCAACTTCAAACTATTGCCTTACAAACATTAACACGCGAATGCGGGGCTGATTCAGCGTATCAAGCAGATGTTGTTTTTCATAGTGATGATGGCGATGCTATCGGTTCTGTTAAAACCGATGCAGAAGGTAAATTTTCAGGTGAGTTACCCTCAGGTACAAAACATGTATCAGTACTAGGTGATGTGTTTGATGAAGAAGACGGCGGTTATAAGCAAATTATCACAGAGCTTGATATTGAAAAGAGAACTAACTTAGGCACCTTTTATTTTAATGACTTCACAGGTGATTGTGGATGTACTGAATATAGTGTTGATACAACAGCGCTAAGCACGATTGCGTCGGATTACACAATATATCAATCACAAGGTAATGAAGTTTCAGGGTCTGTAAATATTTGCCCGAATGATAACAAGCTTTATTTAACAGCGCTTTCTAGGTACTTAGTTGATGCGAAAGCTGCCGTTATTGATATACCGGTAAACTCATCAGTTATTACTCTCACGGATGAAGACTTTATTCATGACGGTGTTGAAGTTCCAGTTCAATTAGATGTTGATGCTGATTATGCTAGTACTCGAGGTTACATAGAAGCGGATAATACGTATAGGTTTGTTCAATATAGTGGCTCTGATATATCAAGCACGCTTTTTGTATTCCCAACAGTGACTGAGCATAATTTTTATGTGCAGCTTGATTTTATGTCAGACCTTATGAATGTAGATGGTGTTGACGTTGAGATTCAAAGCTATGCCCGAAGCGCAATAGACAGTAATGGTGATTATCAGCTGACCACGCTTCCGAGCGTTACTGATGATTTAGGGTTTAGTTTACTTCAATTTACTGAAAACAGTGATTCAAGCTTTGACTTTGGTAATGTTGACAACCGATTTGCTCGCACAATATGGGGTTACAGCTTTTTAGTTGATGATGCAGCAGAAAGCCGATTTGATTGGACAATAAAAGCGGGCATAAGTGGTCAAATTCCAGATCTATCTTTTGGTAGTGTATTCCCTGAACCTACCGACGAGGTTATTTTAGAAGAGTTAACGGTATTACTTTATGGTTATGCTGGAAATGCAACCGATGCAAACAGTTATACAAAACTTTTAGACACGATTTCTGAAGGTGGGCATTTAACTAAGCCAGAGTTTAGTAACTACGTGTATACATTTGTAAGTGCTGAAATATATTAGGCTTTGCGTTAAGTTACTTTTATAAGGCCACACTTGTGGCCTTACTTATAATAATGCTCTAGGCTCTGGTCGTTGTAAAAGTTTATTGAGTAAAATCAATATTCTCAATTAGATGTACCGTAACATCAGCACTGCACGTTACTGTTAAGTTACTTGCTTTAGTTGGTAGTGTTTGGCATTGCAAGTTTTTTACTTGCGCAATTCCAGCTGTTTGTGCGACGGCTTTCTCAGTAAAGTCCTGTCTTGAGTAGCGTGTGTTATTTTTGTTTGAGTCAACGTTAATAATAGTCGTATTAGTCTTCGATGTTGAGGCTATAACAACACCATTTACTTCCTCTGTAGCTAGTTGGACTATATCTTTTTTGGCGCGCTCTTTTAAGTTTTTTAAAGTTTCATCATCGCTACCCATAACCGTAGTCGATCTGTTTATAGTTTTTACTATAGGCTTGTTATTGATATCTTTTTTGTAGTATATTTTAAAGCTACTACTCGACTGTTCGGTTGGCTGAGGTTTTATTTTATTGCTTTCAGCTAAAGGAATAACGATGTCGTATTCACTATTTTTGCTGGTAGCGCACCCCGCTAAAAAAGTAATTAGAATTAACAGTAATACTCTCATTTTAGACCTCTTTGCTTTTTATGCGCATCACTTAATACTTTGTAGTCTTCTACTTCTTTTATTGAATCAAGAATATCAAAGTTTCTAGGATCGATAAGATTCGCTTTTGTCATTAAGTCATAAGCTTCTGTATGTTTGCCCTGCATTAATTTTATTAAACCTTGGTTGTGAAGGGCTATGGCTTGATCTTCAATTGAATTACTATTTTGAGCAACTTGTTCAAAAATACTAAAAGCTTGGCTTAAACGGTCTTTTTTTACGTACTCTATACCTAAATCAATATTTTCATCTTCCCCATTTAGGTAATTAAGTTTTACTAAAGAACGGTATGGGGAAATTTGTTTAACAACAAAGTCAGCCGCCTTTTCAATCAAAAAGTCAGCAACTTCAGAATCGGTCCGGAGCTTATCTTTTGCTTTGCTTCTATTTTCGCTTGAGCTTTTTTCTTTACTATAAGTGAATGTTTCAGAAGCACTATTTAGTGTTTGCTGGCCATAAATAACGTAGTAAGTTAGGGTTAAAGTTTGTTTAACTGATGCATGATAGCTGTACCACGTTTCTTTTTTTCCTTCATGCTTTTCACTCCATGAATTACGCTCTACTCGAGATGGCGAAATTTCACCAACCAGCTTATAGGGGGAATTGGCATGTACCTTTACATATCCATGGCTCATTAATTTAGCTTTTACTTTTGCTGAAAGCGCATTTCCTTTAATGTTATATTTATCGCCGTTAAAACCAACTACAGCAATATGATCAAGAGCAAGGCCTGACTTACTAGGCATATTCATTGTTGAATCAACTTCAACTTTTGAAGCACAGCCAGTAAGTACAGCCAATAAACTAAAAAAGTATAATGAATGTGAGAATGTTTTTTTAATATTTAGCATCGCTTTTTCCATTTCCATGTTGGGGCATAACTAATGCCTTTTTTGCTGGGAAGGCAATTAATTACCAGATAAGTAGTTTTAAATTTGTTCCATAGATTTATAAATAGGTTGACGTTCTAGCACCTTTTGTAAATACTTTTTTGTTTCTTCGTATGGTAGGTCTGTAATAAGCTTGTTATAGACCTCTTCAGGCGTCATTTTATTTATTATGTTAGAAGCTTTGTTGATATTTCTTGAGTTATCGGTGTTAAAGGCTTTAGCTACGTTCCCTGCTCCGGTGTTGTAAGCTGCAATCATGCAATAAAATCGACTTTGCTGATTACTTATTTTAGCCAAATAGCGTGTGTTTAAAAGGTGCATATATGCAACACCTGTTTCAATATTATTCTTTGGGTTGAATAAATACTCCTTGCTCATAATGTTCTTTTTCTTATGTAAAAAAAGATTAACATCAGCTCCTGCACTTATAGGCACAATCTGCATTAAACCAAAGGCCGGGATTGGAGATTCTGCTTGAGTATTAAAGTGGCTTTCAGTATGGATAATCGAAAAAAGCAAACTCTCGGGCAACTGCCAAAGCTTACTATGCTTACTAACAATACTTTTATAGGGTGCTGCTTTTTTTATAAAACTGCTATGGGCAAGCGGTATGGTGTAGGTGGTAACTCGTTTATTTTTTAGCTTTTCTCTTTGTTTAATCGCGTTACCCTCTACTTGCGACGCTTTTAACCTTTTTATACGTTGTGCTTTTTCGACTTCTATTTTTGCTATTTCTGCATTCAATTTCTTTTTGGCTAGTAAATTGTCGCTATCTAGCTGAACAGGTGATGATAGTTGTAAAGACATATCAAACACTTTTTCAACTTGTTGGCGAGCTTCAATAGCTTGCTTATTTATTTTATTAATTTCTTTTTCTATCAATGTTTCAGGCTGTGCAATTACTTCAACTGGCGTTTCAATGGGCGAGGTATTTTCTATATTTTTTTTAAGTACCTTAAATGAAGTGCTTTTTATTTTGTTCGCTACCACTTCATTAGTATTTAACGCACTTTTTAGAGTGTTACTGATATCATTTGTAGAAACGTGATCTTGCTCGTTATGCAAAATGCTTATACTTATCTGATCTTTTTCATAGTCAATGGTGGTTTTTGCCTTGTTGTCAGGACTATAGTAGGTCGTTTGACTAGAAAGCTGAGGATCTGTTTCACCCCACGTGTTAATAAGTTTGTCGCGTATATCATCAAGTTTTTTAAAATGTTTACGCCTAAAATCTTGATATTCAGATAAGTAGGTTTCTTTCCAGTCGTTAAACTCTTTTAGTTCTTCTGCGCTGCCTTCTTTTTCCAAAGCGGCCATTTCTTGCTCTAATTGCTTAAATGGATCATTTGTTTGTTGTGCTGAAGTCTCCGTTACATTTAGCATTAAGGTGGTAAATAGTGACGCATATAAATTAAGTTTAAATAAACTCATAAAAAACCTTTATCAACTTTTTGTTAATGTTTGGTACTCAAATCGGGTGAGTAAGGACTCTGCAACAATTTTGCTTTCTAATTCACTAACCGCATAATAGTTGGGCTTTATCTTCGCTCGTAATGAGTCAACTTCCTTTTTCAACTCATTAAGGTTATCTGAGTAGGTAGCCAAAGAGTCCATCGTGTTAATACTTGTTTTTATTGTTGCTAAATATTTTTCTGGTATTTCCACGGAGCTCGGAACTGCGGCGTAGCCAATAAACCCTTTAGATAAAGAAAGAAACATTTTTTCTTTACCAAGATTTTGAGATTCTAGATAATAAGTCAAATTACGATTGTCAAAGCTGTATTCAAATTCACTTGAATTTTTCTCTAAAATTGTTGATTTGCCCAGTGGACCCGAGAAGGGTATCTCAGGAGAAAAGTCTGCGATACGTGACACTACGGAGTAGCCATTAATACGCTTGTCAGAAGTGATTACTGTAAAGATAAACTTTTTTCTAATGTAATAGTAAAACTCAACATCAATATCTATTCGTGACCTTTTTACTGCATTGGGCTCCCCTAGAAATGTTTTGATGTAAGCGATGCTATTACCTATGTTAACTTTATCTATCTGCTTATACTGAACTTTATGTGTAAAGTTCTCTATGAACGCAGAGTAAGCACTTTTAAGAACATCTTTTGTATCACCCCATTGCCCAATAGAAATCAATATAGCGGCTGCCATTAAGATAGAGCTTTGTACTTTTTTCCAGGTTGATGTTTGATTATTATTTTCTGTCATATTTTTACTTATAATGGAAAACTTCACGCGTAGTAATTTGGTGAAGTTTTTTGACCGACAACTATGTAATTAATTAGTTAGTTTTTTTATTTCTTTATCTAGGTCGTTTTCGGCTTTTTTGGCTTTGAATTCTTGATACAAAAACTTTTCGTCAGCGGGGTTGATGGTTCGTTGGCTTTGTTTAAGAATATCATTGAATAAGGATTTTGTTTGATTTGGTTCAAGCGCTGTAAGTACACAAAAATGATCTTTTCCAGATATATTAACAATATCCGATTTTATTAGCCTAGAGCCTTGCAATTTTTGTTTGGTTAGTTGTTTTGAAACAGAACTAAAGCTTGTACCAACAGTGGTATCGTCGTTTGAGTCTGTACGATTGCTATATGTTTTTTCAAGCCCTTCAATCCGTGTTTCTATTTGTTGCGCTAGCGCTAGACGACTATTTGCTGTTGCGAGTTTTTTATCAACAGATAAGTTGCCTGAAAACTTCACACAATCTGTCGCGGCAATGCCGTCACTTACATGAGGATTTAAAACCCAATCGGGCAGATTTGAAACAGATGTATTTGCGCTTTTGTCTGCAACTGTATTACAGCCAGCAATAACAACAATGGCAACAGATGTTAATAATGTGCGTGATATTTTCATATAGTCAGTAACCTTGTAGTTAATTTAGGTGAAAATTTAAGCAGACACTAATTGTATGTTTGTAGAATAATTTTATTTGTGTAAAGGAGGGAATGAAAAACTGCATTATTTGATTGCCTCCATGCTTAAATAACTAGTTTTAAAGAATAAACCAAATTATTAATAATTAATATAGATTAGTGTTTTTAATATGTACTGGTATTTAAATTCTTTAACAGAAAAAACTTTACGTTTTAAAGTACTACACCCAGTTGAAAGTTTAAGAACTCGCCACTCACGTTGTTTCCCAATATGGGATTTCACCATAATGCTTTATAAAAAAGTCGATAAACGCACGCACTTTTGGCGCAAGCAATCGAGAGCTTGGATATACCGCCCAAATGGCAGGATTTGAATCCATGGGGTAGTCTTTTAATATTTTAACTAGGGTTCCTTGTGCTAATGCTTGGTGAACACACCATATTGATGAGATGGTAATGCCGGCTCCATCAATGCATGCATCTCTTATTGACTCTCCATTATCAATACGAATATTGCCTTTAACTTTAATTTTTTCAATGCCTTTTGCTGTTTTAAAATTCCAATGATCGATACCAATTAAGTTAATACAATTGTGGTTAAGAAGGTCGTGTGGTGTTTTAGGTTCTCCGTGTTCTGCTATGTAGCCTGGTGAGGCGCATATAATTCTATGGTCGCGGGCTAACTTCCTGGCTACGAGGGTTGAATCGTTAAGCTCGGCATTTCTGATAGCGATATCAAAACCACCTTCTACCATGTCTACAATACTATCACTTTGTCTTAAATCCACTTTAAGCTCAGGGTGCTGCTCAACAAAAGCTTTAAGTGCGGGCACTATATGCATACGACCAAATGAGGAAGGGGCTGCAACACGAATCGTGCCTTGGGGGGTAAAAGAGCCTGCGCCTACAGCTGCTTTTGCACTATTTATAGCATTTAAAATCTCTTCGGCGTGAGGTAAAAATTCACGGCCTTCCTCTGTTAATGATACTCGTCGTGTAGTGCGATGAATAAGTTTTACACCAAGCGATTCCTCAAGCTTAATAATATGCATGCTGGCGACCGGCGGCGACAGACCTAGTTCAGCGCCTGCTGAACTAATATTGTGTGTAGAGGCAACACGAACGAATAACTTGATGTGTTCATTGTTCATTATTAAAGCCTATTATTAATGAAATTTTAAAACTGATTATTCATTTCAGTGTATTATCATATTTATGGTTTGTAAATATACTCTATGCACAAACTAAATAAGAGGGTTACCATGAAAGCGATGATTATTAATGAGTTTGGCGCAAGTGATGTATTTAAAGCTGCAGATATTGTTAAACCAGCTGTAAAAGAAGGCCATGTAGTCGTTAAAGTAATGGCTACGAGCGTAAACACGGTTGATATGATGATTCGTCAAATGGGTGACGCATTAGCTCCCTTATCGCCAGCATTACCGGGTGTATTAGGTATGGATTTTGCCGGTGTTATTGATGAAGTTGGCGATGGGGTAACCGGATTTGCTGTAGGCGATGAGGTATACGGCTGCGCTGGTGGGTTGGCAGAGTTACAAGGCGCGTTAGCAGAATATATGCTGGCCGATATTAAGTTAATAGCACACAAACCTAAAACATTGTCTATGCGCGAAGCGGCAGCTATTCCTTTAGTAGGTATTACGGCTTATGAGGGCTTAATGCGCGCTTCAGTAAAGCCCGGTCAAAAAGTGTTAGTGCACGGTGGATCTGGTGGCGTTGGGCATATTGCTTTGCAGTTAGCTAAGTATTTTGGTGCTGACGTATTTGCGACAGGTGGTGGCGATAAGCAATCAGCACTAATCGAAAAACTAGGTGGCACTACCATTAATTATAAAAAGCAGAGTGTTGCCGATTATGTTAAGGCACACACTCAGGACGCGGGCTTTGATGTTGTTTACGATTCAATTGGTGGTGCAAACCTACTTAAATCGTTTGGTGCTGCAGCCTTAAATGGTCATGTTGCTACTACGGTGTCGTTGGCAGAAGTAGATTTAACTCCTGCTCATTTTAAAGGGCTGTCGTTACATGTTGTATTTATGCTTATACCTATGCTGCACAACCATAAACGGCAGCAGCATGGTGAAATATTAGCTAAGCTTGCAACAATTATTGATGAAGGGCACCTTGTACCTGTGTTAGATAATATTGAATTTAACCTTGAGGATGCCGGTAAAGCGCATGATCGCCTTGCGAGTGGTGAAGGTATGGGAAAAGTGGTTATTTCACTATAAATTGTCGTGTTGATTTAAGCCGAGCACTTATTAAATGTGCTCGTTTTTTTTGATTATTTATCGGTAGAATCACTCTATAAAGATTTACGGTTGAATAGTCGTAAATTCAATTGAGATCTATTTGTTTTGATAAAAATAATGTAGTTAAGTCTGTTATTTTTATCAGAGCTTCTTTATCTGCATGGGTCCATGAAATTTTCGAGCCAATACTTTCGCAGCAAATCACGCCTAGCGCTTTATTATCTTTAAAATAAATGTAGTCAAGCAGTGAGTAAATATTGTATGGCTCAAAATAGCTTTTGGTAAAGCCTTTTGTAACTTCGTGATTTCTTGCATCGGGGGCATCAAGTATTTGGTGGCTTAGTATATAGTTAAAGTAATCTGGGTAGTCTTTTGCTGTTAATACTGAGTCAAGAATGACTTCATCGTTCTCATCAAGGCACATTAAGCAATTTATCTCAGAGTATTCTTCATTAAACAACCATAAGCTGACTCTGTTGGCCGCAGGTATTAATCTTTTTAGTTCACTGCATGTTTGTTTGAGTTTGTGTTCTCTTTTAATGCTCGGATCACTAATTTTTATTGCTAAGTCTTTTAGGTTTTCATTGTTTGGGTTGTAAACATTAAGCAAGCTGTTCAAGCTATCTTTATTAAATGGCTTAGTTAAATAACCGTCCATGCCAATATTTAGGTAATGCTCAATATCTTGTTTCATTGTGTTGGCAGTCATGGCTATTATAGGTATTGATTTGCCTTTGTCTTGCGTTCTTATGGCCTTAGTTGCTTCAACCCCATCCATTACTGGCATCTGAATATCCATAAAAATTAAATCAACGTGGTTGGTAATAAAGTAATCAACGCACTCTTTACCGTTTTCACTAAAAACCACTTTTGCATTATGTGCTTGTAACATTTTACTGACGACGATTTGATTTATTTTATTATCTTCCGCCACTAAAATAGTACAGCCTTGTAAATTAGTTACTTCTTTGTTTTTCTTTAATAAACTGTCTAATATCGATGCTTCAAAACTTTGTTGGTAAATAAATGTAGAGCCTTTGTTTTCTTTACTGGTAAAACTGATTTTGCCATTCATTAAATGACTTAATCTATTACAAATGGAAAGGCCTAACCCTGTACCACCAAATTTACGAGAGGTAGATGAGTCAGCTTGATGAAATTCTTTAAATAAGTTTGCTTGTGCTGCTTTGTTTATGCCTATACCAGTGTCTATAACTTCAAATACTATGTTCTGTGTATTTAAAGAATGACCTTTTAGATTGATTATTAAATCAACGTGTCCAGCTTGAGTAAATTTAATTGCATTTGAGCATAGGTTATTTAATATTTGCGATATTCTTAGTGGGTCACCTTTTAATGTTTTAGCCACTTTTTTATCTATTGATACATTAAACTTTATACCTTTATCAGAGGCTTGTTTTTTTAGTGGCTCAATTACGCCATAAACAACGTCTTTAAGGTTGAAGTCGATATGCTCAATGTCTAACTTTCCGGCTTCTATTTTTGAAAAGTCTAAAATATCATTCACTATATTGGATAAAATATTGGCTGAGTTTAGAATGCTTTTTAGCGCAATATCTTTTTCATTATTACTGCTATCAGATAAGCCAAATTCGGCTAAGTTTAAAATACCATGAAGTGGGGTTCTTAGCTCATGCGACATATTAGCTAAAAATTTACCTTTTAAATCATTAGATGTATCTGCTTCAGTTTTTAGTTTTTCAAGCTCTTGATTATGAACTTTTTGCTGTTCTAATGCTTTACTTAGCTCTCTATTTTTTAGCCTTAACTCTAATTGGGCTATTACCTCTTTACCTAAAATAGTTAATGCGCTTATTTGCTTTTTTGTTAGTTTTTTGGGTTTATCACTAATTACACATAAAGTACCAATTGTACTGCCTTGCGGTGTGATAAGGGGCGCGCCTGCATAAAAGCGAATGTTGGGGTCGTTGGTTACTAAAGGGTTGTCGTGAAAGCGTTCATCAAGTAATGCATTTTGTATTTCAAACACTTGGTCTTGCAAAATAGCATGAGAGCAAAACGCTATATCACGCTCTGTTTCACTGGCATCAATACCGTACTTTGATTTAAACCACTGTCTTTGCGGATCGACGAGGCTTATAAGTGATATTGGTGTATCACATATATCTGAAGCTAGCTGAGTTAAATCATCAAATACTTTTTCTGCATCGGTATCTAATATTTCATACTCATATAAGGCTTTTAATCGAGACTGCTCATCTTCAGGAATTCGTGCTTTTTGCATAGTAATACCTAATGTTTATATAGAGTTACTATAGAAGTAAATTAGTAGTAATAGCAACTTTTAGCTGCAAATTCACGGAAAAAATGGGGTGTTTCTTTAGTTTGTAGTGACTTAGTGACTTAGTGTTATAAAGTAGAGTTACTTTTATAGTTTAAATAATAAAGAGCCAAATAATTAAATTATTTGGCTCTTTATTATTATTATTTTGACCTTTATTTATTTCTTTTTCTCGCTTGGTACGGGCTGGCCATAGCTAGGAGAACGTGGGCCATATAGCAGACCATTGTATGTATCTGATGATAATAAACGATTTGATGTAATTGCAGCGATCTCGAACCCTTTGTCTGTAATGGTTTCTGCAATTTGGTTTATTGCAGCCACAACTAACATGCCGACTAAACCGCCACCGCTATTATTTTGTTGCTCGGCTGATGAAGCACGCGCTTTGCCTTGCCATAATTGCACCCCAGTACGCAAATCAACAAGTGATGCAGAAACAGTAACAGCCGTTTCACTAGAAATTACAACATAGCTTGTACCGTACTCTTCAACGGTTATGTAAAGTGCAGAATCGGCACCAAAAATACTTTGAAGTTTATCTACAGGAACTTGGTGTACGTCGCTTGCAACAGTAAGACCATTACCTTTAAATGTTTGTTCAACTACAGCTACCGGAAAAACATAAAATCCAGATTCTGCAATTGGAGCAACCATTTGTGTCATTACGCTATAAGGTGCAATGACTTCAGGTGTGTTATTAAGTGGCGGTAAGATAATAATTGAATGCGGGTCAGCTTCTTTGAATGCAGTATAGTCATGGGCTGGTGGAGGAGAAACACAGCCAGCAAGTAATGCAACAAGTGCAGCAGCAGTAAGTGATTTTAAGTTGAACATATTAGGCACCTTTCGCAGATTTTAATAGAAAGTCGATATATGAGGTTGATTCTGGAAACAGTGACTTTTCAGTTTCAAAGTGAGTTGTACCTAATGCAGCATTACCTGTTTCAAAGTAAAGCATACCTAAATGAGCGTGAAGCCCAGGTGCAATAGCTTTGCTTTTGTTTGCTGCGTCAGCAATAACTTGCTCTAGCATAGTAATTTGTTCTTCAAGGGTAACATCTTCTGCTTTTAAGTAAGCATAAACTGCGGTGTTATACTCACCATAGTAGTAAATAGGTTCTTTGGTTGAGTTACATCCTGTAAGCGCTGCACAGACTAATGCTAGGGTTATTAATTTTTTCATTACTTATCACCCCATTGACCAGATTCAAGTCCAGTAACTAGTTTATTTACTACTTCGCGGATTGCTAAGTCGAGTACTTTTCCATTAAGAGTTGCATCGTATGAAGCTGTGCTACCAAACCCAACAACTTCACGTTCAGATAAGCTGTATTCACCTGCTCCTTGAACTGAGTAAACCACTTCTGAGGTGGTAACATCAACAATATTGAGTGTTACTTTAGCGTAAGCAATTTGTGATTTACCCTTACCAAGTAAACCAAAAAGCTGACGGTCGCCGATTGCTTTACGACCAAATTCAGTCACATCGCCAGTAACCACAAATTTAGCACCGCTAATTACTTGTTTTGTACCTGTTAATTTAGCTTCGTCAGTAAGTGCTGCCATATTATCGCGATCAAGCACGCTAAAGCGGTTAGTTTGTTGTAAGTGGCTCATTAAAGTTGTTTTGGCTTGGTTACCTAAACGATCTTGGCCTGACGAAAAAATACCATTTTGAAAACTCGAGCGATTAACAAATTGACCTACTACAAGTTTACTCTTAGTACCTGTATAGGTTGTGTTGTAACTTGCTACGGTAGGGGTCTCAACAACTTTTGATGATGTTGTTGCACATCCAGCTAATGTAGATGCCATTATTGCAGAGATTAGAATTGTTTTAATGTTGCTTTTTACTATGCGCATAAGGTGTTTATGTCCGTTTAAATAATTACAAAAATATTTTAGAAACAGACTATTAACACTTAGTTCAACTAAATAAATATTTGTAGAGTCCATTCCGGGTGTATTTATAAACAAAAAACAATGTAAATGCAATGTTGTTTTGTAATTATTAGGTACATAAATTTATATATTTCAAGGCTGAAATATTAGCAAAGACTAGAATAATAATACTGGTTTTCTAGTTACAACACTTTGGCTATTGATGCTTGAAAGTAAATAAACACGTAAGAAATTGTATGTCGGCATGCCATATTTCAGTTGTTTATTGTTGCATTTACATAATTAAAGTTTCTAAGAATAATTACAGGCAATACAGTGCTAATAAATATGGCTTTGTTTACACTATTCACGGGGTTTTGTGTTCACATTCATTGCTAATTTTAAATATAGCTTTTAAATCAACCCTCTAGCTTGCTTAGCACTCATTAATAGTTATAAGCCGGACTTTTTTAGTATTTGGTTAATAACAGTGTTAATGATCTACATTTTGCTACTCTAAATTATCAATATAATTGAGCTTACCTTTAAGATGGTACTTTAAATAAAGATAACGAGTTAACGTTAATATGAGTACCAAAGTCCCAATACCTAGTTGTATAAGCCATATTGTTGAGTGGTTGTACATTAAAACGCTCACGGCCGCTGTGATGCAAAGTGCAGCCCACAAAATGGAACAGCCTATAAGGTTTAAACGCCAATAGTTTATTTGATTAATAAGCTGCTGCTTTTTAAAAAGTAGCAAAGCATTAACATCTAAGATATTGGATTTAATAAGCTTTTTACGTTTTAGAAATGCCCATATTGAAAACCCAATTGGTAACGGAGTTAAAATTGCGTATAACACTTGCTCAGGAGTACTAGTTGCTTCAAAAATTAATGCATAGATACAAAATAAGCTAACAAATGTGCCTGCGACTAAGTCGAACCATGCTTTGATTGATTGTTTTTTTCTTGCCGATGTAATTTGGCTCAGTAGTGCGGCAGTATCCAGTTTTGGAGTAGCATTTTTATAGTCTTTTTGCCATTGTTCTAATAGTGGATCCATAATTATTATTGCTCCATTAGCTTTTGAAGTTGCACACGTGCGCGGCTAGCGCGCTTGGCGACGTTCGCTTCGTTTATACCTAGCGTATGTGCTATTTCGGCTTGGTTAAAACCTTCTAATTGAAGAGAAATAACTTGCCTAAATTTTAATGGTAGCCGTCTCATCGCTGTCATTAAATCATACGTGTTATCGCTGTGTTGGTGAGAATCAGTACTAACCAAGTCAAGTAAAGGGTCGCTTAAATTATGACGATCTTGGCGACGTGTTTCTTTTAAAACATGATCGACGGCACGGTTGTGTGCGACCTTGGCAATAAAGGTCTTCATACTTGAATCGCCTCTAAAGTTTTCTACTGAATGCCAAACAGCTAATGATATATCTTGCAGTAGGTCCTCTCTAAGTGCTTGGTCTGCTTCATGTGTTGCAGCAATACGCGCCATTAAAGGTGCGTATTGCAGTAGTACCTCATGAATATGATCCTTTTTACTCACTATGCTTCCTTGTGTTTTATGAATATATTGCTGTAAGCAATATAGCTTATACACATGAGTATAGGACCCGTAATAATTGCACTTAATAAAAAAGTGTAAGGAGCTAATAATAGGCTTAAGAAAGAAATCAGCGCAATTAAACACATAGGTTTAAACGCATAGAAAAAAGCATTGAGGCTACTTTTTAATGCTTGCAGTACATTTTTATCACCTAGTAAAACACAATAGCTTGCAAAGCTGACTGGCAGTGTAACAGGAATAATCGACGCAAAAATAATACCCAGTTGCCATTGAGACACTTCAGTAGGCTGCGAAAACAAAAGTAAATTGATGCCATCATTTCCTAGTAAAAGCTTTGCTACAAATAACTGAATAAAAAAAGCAGATGCTAAAATTGCTGAAAGCGGAATCATACTTAGCCAGTTTTTAGCTTTAAAAATCGACTTTAATGAAAATACTTTTTGAGTGGCCAAGTGATGAATTACTATTACAGCGCTACTGCCTACAAAAGTGGCGACCCATTTAGAGGCTAGCATGCCATAAGGGGCGGGTAGTATTTGAAAAATACCTTCAATAATTAAAGGAAGCAGTAAAAATAAAAAAAGCTTTACAGGTGCGCGTTTAAATAGTGAAAAACCGTCTTGAAACCATTTATTAGCTTTACTAGCGGGTAAATTATGTAGTGAGCTTACTGTTAATGTACTCATTGTTACTCTCCTTTTGATTGTTATGTTATTAGTCGATAACAATGAGAATAACCTGACATTTTATTTTTCATTAAAGTAAAAAATATTTTTAAACATAAAAATAAATTTAGATTAGCTCGCACCACAAGCAGGGTGTAAATCAAGTACCTCAGTAACTACTTGACCGAATAAAGCTTGTTCTTGCTCAGATAAATTAATAGTTGGGTCAAACTTCATGGTGTCGGCGGGTTGTGAAGTAATTATTTCTGAAAAAGTCATGGCTGTTAATACATTGCCTGCGTAAGAGGCATGGTTACCATCATCCATATGTAGTTTTGCATTTGGCATTAACACTAAAAACCTGTTCCAAACAAGGCCAATGGGAGCCACGCAGCTAGGTTGTTTAGCGCTTATTGATAAGTGTAAGTCGTATACACGCAGGCCCTCTTCAGGGTTGCCTCTTTGTGGATGTTCTGGGAATAAAATAGGTGTAATGTTGTGTGTTTTGGCTGATGAAATTAAATGCTCAGCGGCATCGGTAGGGTACGTTGTTAAACCAGACTGAGAGTATTTTTGGCCTTGAAAAATAGCATGGCTTAGGTTGTTGTTTTTAAGCTTGTCTACATTTGCCTTAATACTCACAATATTATCTAAAAAATGTCCCGATACGGTGGTTGTATGAACTGATTTATCTGGGTATTGGTTTTCGATTATATGCTCAATGATCCGCCCTAACTGACTGCTGTGACTATTGCCATAAATAATAATGTTGTAATTATCTTCGGTAGTGTTTTGTGTAATTGGAGTAAGACTTACACTTGTATTTGATTGCGGAACTTTGGTATTACTGCTGCCTGAGCCACAGGCTGATAAAAATATTAAAGAAAAAAACCAAAATTGTTTAGGGTATTTAAAATTCAGCATGCCAATTTGTACCAATAATAAGAACTATTTACTGATACTAGTAGGTCGATTCATATGCCGCAAGTTCTTGCACGGTTCAAATATCTTAGTGATATTTTGTTTTATGATTTAAACAAAAAGCCCAGCAAAAATGCTGGGCTGAGGTATTTACGTAATAAACGCATTATTGCGTTAATTCACCAGTAGATGACTCGATGTGTGCTCTTACAAACCATTGAAACTGCTCAAGGTCAGCAAGTTGGCTTACTAGCATATCTTCAGATACTGGATCTAAATCTGATACCGTTTCGATGGCTTTACGGTGATCGGCATTAATGCCGTTGTACACCTTATCTAACGCGCCTAAATGCTCGGTAACAAGTCCTTTACCTAGTGAATATTCGTTCCATGTACGACGGTCTACAATTGACTTAGGTGTACCTACTGGTACGCCGCCTAGAGTGGCAATACGCTCGGCTATTGTATCTGTCATTTCACGCACAGCTTCAACCTGCGGGTCTAGCATTTCATGTACACCTATAAAATTAGGGCCAACAACATTCCAATGAATATGTTTTAGTGTTAATTGAAGGTCTATAAGTGCAACCATACGGTTTTCTAGGGCTGCGATAGTTTTATCAGCTGATTCATTACTCATACCTGGTGCAGTAAATTTAGCTTGCTTATTTGTGTTACTCATAACTTCTCCTACTTAACTATTTAATATTTTTATGTAGATCCTTTACATAATAAATACGTGATAATTATATAAAGCAATCAATATGCCGGAAGTTAAATTTAATAAAGTTATTTAAATTCAATGGTTTGCATTTTGTTTTTTTTGATTTGTTTTTTTAACGGTATGAGGTGGTTATGAAAAGTCTGCATTTTTTTGTAAAATTTGCAGACCAAACAGATTTGTTGAAACTAAACTAAAATATTTTTAACGGGTGTATTCATGTGCCTTTAATAACTCAAGCGGTATTACTTCAAGCGACATCTTATTTGTGGCCTCAAGTATTACTGGCGGCGCAAGGTTTGCTTGTTGCGCATGAAGCCACCTTATCGCGCATAAACACCACTTATCACCCGCTTTTAAGCCTTTAAAATCGTAAAGTGGATTGGGCGTTATTAGGTCATTACCTTGTGACTTCGAAAACTGTAAAAATTCCTCGGTCATAACTGCACACACACTATGATTACCGCGATCAGAATCCGGTACATAGCAAAAACCCTCGCGAGTATACCCGCCATTTCCGCAACATAACTGTAACCGCGTATCGAGAACGTTAAATTGGTTTGCCATTAGGTGCCTTAAGTGACTGTGTTTAATAAAATAACAATAACCTTATCAGGCACTAAAAAGTATAGCTACTAAAGTAAGGATGTTTGATTACAACTTTTTAAGAAATCGAGATACTTTAATGGAGAGTAGGGTGGAAAAGTATGATTTGTGCCACAAGATAGATTAACTAGATTGTGGCACAAGTTAAGTTAAAGTTTGTTTATTATTCGTATTTTCTGGCTTTTTTAGTTTTGATTACTGCAATGTATGCATGCCAGCTTGCGTAGCTAAGTAGTGGCATAATTACAATAAACCCAACAGCACCAGTTACAAACCCAAGCGCAACCAGCAGAAAAATACATATTGACCAAACAACCATCGGCGCAAAGTTATTTTTCACGGCGTTAATAGATGAAACTATAGCTGTCATTATGTCCACACGTCTTTCCATCATTATTTGTGGTGTGAAAGCCGATACAGAGAAAACAGACACAAGTAAAACCCCACCTGCAATTGTCCCGAGCGTTAAAAATGCTGACAGTTCTTCAAATGTTGGGTTAGCGTAGTTAGGGTATAAAGCGTGAACAAGAGCGGCAATGCGCATCCATGCTATCATTATTACAAGTAATAATATTGCAAAGCCCCATTCACCAACAGGATTTCTAAACATTGATTTTAGTGAATGTCTTAACGTTGGTTTGTGACCTTTTTCAAGTTCCCATGCTACGTCGTATAGGCCAGCTGCAAAAGCGGGTCCAATTAATACAAACGCAACGGTGGCGGGTAATATTACAAATACGCTTTGTGCAAAAAATGCAGAGTAAATAATAGCAGCAGGAATAATACTAAACACTAGGCCATAAATCACAGTGAGTAATGGTGCGCTGGTCATATCTTTAAACGCAAGTGCCAACCAATGAAAAGCAGCGAACGTATCTACTTTGTTGCATTCTATACAGCGGGCAAATTCGGTATTTTTATCAATTGTTTTTGTTGTAGGCATAAGTGGAGCTCCTCTATAAAGCCTCTATTTAGGTTTAGGTCATAAATGCTTTATTTACAAATATTAAACATAGATACGGAGCTAAAATTAAAATTGTTCACTAAATAAACGCTGTATATTTATTAGTCGCGGGTATTTCATAATAAAAATTGCACAAGGGGATTACGCAAATCAATATTAATAAGGTGCTACTTTACCTGCGGCAGGTTAAGTAGCTAAAGAATATTCAGCCCAAACTTATTGCTAAATACTTTATTTCATCACCACTTATTTGTGGTAAAAAATAAATGTCATTGTATTTAAAATACTGCTGAGAATTTATAGTAATAGGCTCAGCTGAGGTTGGTAACTCATCATAAATTTGTCCCAAACTGTAATCGTAAGCATTGCCTATTTTAATTGCTTTGTTGCGCTGTATTATTGGTCTATCAACGACTTTATAGCCTCCTCTATCAGCAATATAGTAAACATTTTGATAAGTATAATACGTGGATTTGTGGTGCTTAATACGCGAATAATGCCTTGGAAGCTTTTTAATTCGTAGCCCATGAGGTGGCATTACAGTATGGTAGCCTTCTTTAGCTTTTCGGTAATAAATACCGTCATTAAAACTAAACGAAATTCCATTAAACCAGATAGAAGTACTTCTTCTAGGTAAGTGCCTTATATATTTATTTTCTTTGTAATAGCGTGGTTTATATCTATTAGTTAGGTAGTTATATTTATGGTTGTCGTAACGTAAGTGTTTACGCTTGTCTTGCTTCTTTTTTTGTTTGTTTTTTTCTTTTTTGCGGTCTTGACGCTTTTCTTTTTTTTGCTCTATTCGTAGCGTTTTTTCATAGCGGCGTTCATCGCGCTTATATTCAATGCGTTTAGGATTTTCGCGCTTATAGTTTATATGGTTTTCTCGCTCGTTGGGTGCTGAAATAGCTGGGCTTGAAAGCGCGCCAATGGCAATTATGCCCGGTAGTAAAAAGGAAAGTTTCATAGTGTGCCTCGTTTATGTTGTTACATAACTAGACTTAATATTACCCCTTGAAACTGAACATTAACTGACCTACTTACTTTTTGGCGTTCCCTTTACAATGCTTTACGTAGACCACACAGTTTCTTACCGTTTATTACAATTTTAAACAGGGCGCTTTAAATAATAATGCGTATGCGATGATAAAGAGAATAGGATAAATTTAAAGACTGGCTTTTTGAGCCAAACTATTAAAATTTAGATGATTTTAATAGTTTGTTCGTTATTGTTTAGCTGTGGTTAACTAATCTCATCAAGTAAATGCATTACGCGTTCGCTGGCAGCTTCCATTTTATGAATATGCTTAATTCCAGATTCTTTATCGCCATTTTGAATAGAGCGCAGAGCCGCAACACCATTTTTATGCACTTCACTATGTGGGTTTTCTAATTGTTTAAACGCATTGGTGTGTTTAAATTCAGCAGATTGTTCTGAACTATACCACTGACCTAATCGGCACATTGTGTGATCGCTAAAGTCATTAATCGATTTATTACTTTGGCCATTTGCAACAGCATATACGTCACCTTTCCACACAACATGGTCAAGTTTAACGGTTTGTATAAATGACAAGGTCGCTGCTTGAGATATTGTGTTTTTCATATTGTTGCAAAAATCAATAATTGAAGTGTAATCGGTATTGAGTGCATCAAAATTGTCACTTAAGTGCGAACTATTTTCTTTAATACCTTCCACAGAGACCACTGTTTCGTCTGTTTTATTGATTATTTCTTTTACAAGGTCAGCTACTTCTTGCGCCGATTTATTTGTGTTTGTTGCCAATACTCTTACTTCGTCTGCTACAACGCTAAAGCCTCGACCTGCTTCACCAGCTCGTGCAGCTTCAATAGCAGCATTTAGTGCTAGTAAATTGGTTTGATCAGATATTTTACTAATGGTCGAAACAAACGTGCTAATTTTTCCAGCCATGCTGGCTAAGCCTGAAATGTTTTCAGTCATGCTACCCATTTTGTTTGTCATTAAATCCATTTCTTTAACAATATGATTGAGTGAACTATTTGATTTTTCGAGCAGGGTATTAATTTTATCGCTTACTTTGTTTTCTTCATCAATTTTGGTGTAAGAGCCCAGTACGGTTTGTCTTATTTCATCAATTTGATTAACACCATTAATTGAACTCAATAGTAAAGAGTGAGTGAAACTATGATCTTCATTACTATTAGGATTGTTAAGCTCTTCAATGAGTGATGTATTTTCACTAATTAACGATGTATTTTTATTGCGTAAACTCTCAATTTCTTTTTTTAGTTGGTCATTTTCGTTTTTCAATATCGAGTAGGTTGAACTTAAAACAAACATATTTAGACCTTGATTTTTAAATAATAATTTACATTTAGTTATCATTATAGAGGTAAAATTTTATTGAGCCTATATTTATCATCACTGTTTTCCTTAAATAAGCCCATACGGTGAAAAATGTTCTGTTAGTTTTCACCGTGTATCATTAAATTCAAAATTCTTGTTCAAAGGCTGCTTTTATAAAGTCCGTAAAAATGTGACTAGGTCGGCTTGTTCTTGCTTGGTTAAATTAAGCTTAATAAGCAGGTTGGTGGTTTTAGGGAAATGCGGGTCGTTTAGTTGGTTTTTCCGTGGCTTTGGTCTAGCCCCACCATGGTTATACATACTCACAATGCCTGCTAAATCTTCAAATAAGCCATTGTGCATCCACGGAAATGTTTGCATTAAGCCTAGTAAAGAGGGGGTTCTAAATTGCCCTATGTGATCAGGGGTATTTGTGGCATCAAAGCGGCCTTTATCTTCAAAGTGTCGACCATAGTAATGCAGCCCAGTGCCATGAAATTGATTGTCACTCAGTAGTGCACCGTTATGGCAGGTCATGCATTTAGCTTTAGTTCTAAATAGGTGCAGGCCATTTAGCTCACTATCGCTTAAGCTACTAATTGCGTGTTGTGGGTTTTTATTAAGCTGCGTTAAAAACGTTTTATAGCGACTATTTGGCGCGGCTAATGTTCGCTCAAACGCAACTAAGGCTTTTGCCATTTGCTTTGAAGTTAGGGTATTACTGTTAAAAGCATTTTGATTAAATAGTATGCGACGGTAGACTGTAAAGCTGGGAATGGGAAATTGCTCTATAGTAATCAGGGCAATCAATTACAAACTAGTTGCGATTATTTAATGTTTTATTTAGGAAATGTATGCAGATACTTTTAGTTTTTATATTACTTTGCCCATTTTGGGTATGTAGTGCTGAAAACACATCGCTTATTATTTCTGAAAATGTACTGAGCTCAGATCAAGCAAACAAATTACACATTCATCGACTAGTTGATGGAAATAGTGAAAATTTGGACGATAGCTGGGTAGTACTAATGTATCCCGAAGTTGATCAGCAAGGCCAATCAATAACTGAGTTATGCATAAGTATTAATAGTGGGCCAAAGAAGTTAGCTTCGTTGTGTTCTGCTATAAACAAGTCCGAAATTAGCGGATTTAATCGTTCTGATTTTGAAATAGGGGAAGGTGTTTCAGTATCAGCTGATTTTACATACGGTGCGGTTCGTTATACTTTACAAAATGTTTTATTACTTGAAAGCGAAGACTATGAGTCATTCAAAGAGCGATATAACAAACCCGGCGACCCAGAGAATGATTAATAGTCATATATTTAGCAAACAATACAAAAAACGATACCAACATATTTAGTGTTGGCTAACAGGGAGTGTTTATTCTTATGTTCAAAATTATAATTATTTTAATAGCAATTATTTCTTTTAATGCCTTGGCAGCAGAAGAAGTGAAGCTTGGAGTTGTAGGGAACGTTGGGGCGGATGGCTTTTTTAGCCCAAAAGTAATGTCATTTATTATTGAAAAAGTAGAGCCTAATTCTCCCGCTGAAAAAGCAGGGATTGTTGCAGGGCAAAAAATTATTTCTATAGAAGGCTGTAAAATTCCGGGCTGCCCTGCCAGTAAAGCAAAAAAATTAATGCGCAAGGAGTCAGGAGATATCTTACAGTTAGTTTTAGAAAATGAGGATGGTAGCCAAGTTCCTTTAGAGGTTCCTATGAATGCTTGGTAAGCCTAATGAGCTTTAAGCGCCGTTAATTGTCGGATGGCGCTGCGCTTGCGACCTACGTTTTAAAACGGTTTAAAAGTTATTAATAAAGCGGCTTAACGCAATGAAGGTTAAGCCGCTTTTTTGTTATTACTGATAGGATAATACTTGTAAATGATTACTCGGCCTTAGCCTGTGTGGTTTTTCTAAACATAAACTCAAGCGGAATATGTAGGCGTTTTGCCCACGCGTTTTCGGTATGATCTTCCCCTGGGAAGTATTGGCTTTGCCATAACTTTGCTGGGTATTTATGCGCCATAAATAAATCATCAATTTGCGCTTGTAACTTAGGGTACATGGCATCTAAGGTGCTGTCGCCATAATCAAAATACACCTTTTGGTTACTTAGCTTTGCGATGTTGTTGGTAATGTACTGTTTAAATTGTGCAAATACTTCGTCGTTGTGGCTAAAAATACCTGGCCAATGGGTCGACATACTAATAGCACCGGCAAATTTGTTAGGGTAATTAAGTAGTGTGTACCACGATATAAGCCCACCCATGCTAGAGCCACCAATATAACGGTACTGCGCGCCTTTTTTTACGTTGTAGTTAGACTCAACGTAAGGAATAACTTCTTTAACTAAAAAACGTGAGTAGTTATCTGAGTATACGTTAGAGGCAAATAGTTTATGGCCTGGGTATTTTTCTAACTGGTAGAGGGCGTTTTGCTTTTGCTTGCTTAAGGCCTCAAACGGTTTTTGTGGGTAGTATTCGCTGTGGCGGTTTTCTGAGGCGTTTGGAATGCCGACCACAATAAATGGACGCACTTTTCCTTGCTCTATTAATGTGCCGGCTACTTCATCTACGCGCCATTCTTGCTTGTTCCATGTGCTGTTGGCATCAAATAGCATGCGGCCATCGTGCATGTAGAGCACATCGTAGGTGGTGTTTTTGTTGTAACCTGGTGGTAGCCAAACATTTAAAAAACGGTTTTTTACAAACTGTGATTCTATATTGTCGATTACTTCAATGTGGCCTTTGCTTACTTGCACGTTAGCTGTGCTTGCATAGCAGGTATGCACTACAAACATTTATAAGCTAAACAGTAAAGCAACTAATTTCATGGTGGCGCCTTAGCATACAAAAAGTGCACTATCACAAGCTTGTATTGTTAATTCAATGTGAATACGTATGCACTTATATTTAGAAAAAAATGCACACGCATACAGTTTATAAATCGCGGTACTATTGCTTAACGCCGCGTTTAGATTATTTCTAAGTTAAATTGTTTTTAATACTGTAAAACTAATAGGCCTTAGTTTATTTAAAAGAATAAATAAAAAGCCATAATAAAATGGCTTTAGATAGTTAATAGGTTGGCTGGGTTTAACGCATAGTGAGTTGTTGGTTTATTTCATCAAAAATACCGGCGTCGTCTATGGTTGAAGGGATTTGCAGTTCGTCGCCATCTATAAGTTGACGTAAATTTTTACGTAGTATTTTTCCGGAACGAGTTTTAGGTAAGCGCTCTACGCTAACTATATTTTTTAAACATGCAATGGCGCCAATTTGATTACGCACGGAGGCAACAAGTGCTTTTTCGACTTCTTGGCTTGACCCTGTGAAGTCATTTTTAAGTACAATCATGCCCATTGGGAGCTGGCCTTTTAGTGGGTCGTTTACACCAAATACAGCGCATTCGGCAACCGCAGGATGAGCCGCTACAATTTCTTCCATTTCGCCGGTAGAAAGCCTGTGGCCTGCAACATTTATAACGTCATCAGTGCGGCCCATTATGAATAAGTAGCCGTCTTCATCTATATAACCGCCATCGCCAGAGAGGTAGTAACCCTCGTATTCACGTAAATAACTGGCTTTAAATCGGGCTTTATCTTGCCAAATAGTGGGTAAGCATCCGGGCGGTAAAGGAAGCTTTATAACTACAGCCCCTTGTTCGTTAGCGGCGCATTCATTACCGTCCATGTCGAGTATACGAACATCAAACCCGGGTGTTGGTACGGTTGAGCTGCCTGGTTTGGTTGTTAATGTTTCTATTCCTACTGGATTACAGGCAATCGCCCAGCCTGTTTCGGTTTGCCACCAATGATCGAGTACCGGAAGTTGAGTTTTCTCTTTTAGCCATTGATAAGTGGGTGGATCGAGGCGTTCGCCTGCTAAAAACAACCGCTTTAAGCTAGAGGTATTATATTTTTTAAAGCCTTCAGCATTAGGATCTTCTTTTTTAATGGCTCTAAATGCTGTGGGTGCGCTAAATAACGCACTCACTTTATATTCTTCAACTACACGCCAAAAAGCGCTGGCATCGGGAGTGCGAACAGGTTTTCCTTCATACAAAACGGTTGCACACCGGTACATTAGTGGTGCATACACAATATAAGAATGCCCAACTACCCAGCCAATATCTGATGCCGCCCAAAACACCTCTCCAGGATCCATACCATAAACTGTTTTCATGCTGTAGTTCATTGCAACGGCGTGCCCGCCATTTTCACGCACAACGCCTTTGGGAGTACCTGTGGTACCTGATGTATATAAAATATAAAGCGGGTCGTCACCATTTACTGGTATTGGGTCGGCTGCTTGTGCTGTTTGCATGGCATGCATCCAATCTATATCGCGCACTTTCACCATGGTTGCAGTGACCTGTTCACGCTGGTAAATAATACAGTGATTTATTTTGTGATTGGCAAGTTCTATGGCGTTATCAATCAGTGGTTTGTATTCAATGATGCTATCGACCTCTACACCGCAAGAAGCACTAAGTATCAGTTTAGGTTTAGCATCGTCGATACGCACAGCTAGTTCGTGCGCAGCAAAGCCGCCAAACACCACTGAGTGTATAGCGCCCAAGCGAGCGCAAGCTAACATACCAATAACAGCTTGTGGGATCATAGGCATGTAAATCACTACGCGGTCACCTTTTTGTACACCGTATGATTTCATTACACCTGCAAACTTAGCCACTTGATGTTGTAGTTGGTTGTAAGTATAAATTTGCTTTGTATTGGTGACAGGTGAGTCGTAAATCAGTGCAGTTTGTTCGCCAAAGCCTGTAATAATATGCTGGTCTAGGGCTAAAAAGCTGCTATTTAGTTGTCCATCACTAAACCAATGGTAAAGGCCGTCGTTATCTTTTGTGTAGGCTTGTTTTGGCGTTTTATACCACGGTATGCTTTTGCTTTGTTCAAGCCAAAACTGAGCTGGATTTTGCTTAAAGGTAGTGTATTGCTGGTTATAAAGGCCTGGCATAACTGGCTCCTAAAACTAATATGTGTGAGAGACCTTACAAAAGGTAGGCTTTTTTATCCGTGTAGGCTATTCGACCTTGGTCGGCTAAAAGTTAATCACATGGTTAGTATGCGTTGCAGTAAGTTTGACAAATAAAGACGCGGGGCTCAGCATAGCCTTATATTTGTAAAGGGTTAATTGTATGAGTAACGAAGTGAGAGTAGGCGTGGCGGTTATTATTATGCGCCAAAACACTATTTTATTAGGTGAGCGTATTGGTGCACATGGTGCAAATACATGGGCAACACCCGGCGGGCATTTAGAGTTTGGCGAGGCAGTTGAGCAATGTGCAATACGCGAGGTATGTGAGGAAACAGGGTTAAATGTAAGTAAAATAACTAAGCTTGATTTTACTAACGATATTTTCAGTGCTGAAAATAAACACTACATTACATTATATGTAAAAGCTGAGTATGAAGGTGGCGAGCCAACTCTTTACGAGCCTGATAAATGTATTCAGTGGCGCTGGTGTGATATTAATAATTTACCTTCGCCACTGTTTACATCACTTAAAAATTACTTAGCTACAGCAACTCTCACGGTTTAGTTGATGGGCTTAATACTAATTTTTTAAAGCTCACTTGTGCGTAATCGCCATTTTGCTTGTCGAGTGCCCATTCGCCTGTACCTAAGCAGCCAGGGTACCAAATACCTTTAGATGATTTAGTGCTACATTGGTTATAAGCACCGGCTTTAAAATAGTGCCAGTCGGCAGCATAACCATGTGGATGATCTTTATAATCCACCTTGCCATATGCATCAACATTGTTCCCTAAGTTAATTGAGTAATTAACGTCTTTATTACCCTGTGCGGTAAAGGTTAGGTGCATTACATTACCATGCACGTTCACGGTGTAGCTAAAATCTTCGCCAAGGGCTATTCCCATATCCGCTGGATCATTTGGGTTTTCCCACGTGTTTCCCCATACTGGGTAGGTAATGTCTGTACGGTTAGGATCTGTTTTTGGGAGGTTACGTTCGTAGTTCCAAAAAACGGAGCCTGTTTTATGACCTGGCCATTTTTTATAGTAAATTTTTAGCGGTTCGTTGCCCCACCCATAACCCAGTTTTGTATCAATTAATGCTTGGTCTTTACCTGCATGAATTTGACCAACAACAACAGAGTAAGCTGCTTTTTTATTAGGATCTGTGGCTCGAAGTGCTACATGATCAACCTTCAACGTGGCTTCCATTTTTCCACCTACAGAGCCAAAACGCTCTGAAAGGGGATGAACAGCCAATGCAAAATTATTTTTTGAGTTTTTTGTTTTAATTTTGGTATTTGACCCGCGGATCATTTGTCTTAATTCACTACGTGTATTGGTAGAGTTGGCGCTGGTAAGTGCTTTATTTGGCGAGGTAAATACCATATAGCCTTGCTCATCAAGATAGAAAAAATCAGGGTGAGCGTAAGTTTGAATTTCTTCAACGTCGATTGTATCTATTTTTCCATCGTTGTTTAAATCGACCGGTACGTTTATTTTCCATTGCGATAAATCAAATTTTGACGCAGGGACTGCTGCATTATTTTCAACTTTAGTATTTGTACTAGCGCAGCCCATAAATAATAAAGGAGTAACAGCGGCAAGTACTGCGAGTTTAAAAGTAGATGTGTATTTTTTCATGGTTGTCTCTGTGTGATGATTTTAAAAGTAAACGATATTAACTTCGCTTAGCTTTAATTTAACATACCAATTTAAAATATCAACATTACCAATTTTTGGTTTTTATTATTTCAAATAAGATTATTGGTTATACCAATGTGTTTTTTTGCTGTTTTTTGCGCTTTTTATTTAAGTGTTTACGCTGCGCTTTTTTTATGTGCTTAGTTAGCCACTTTGTCATTTTAGGCATTAGCTCAGGGGCAAAATTATGGCCCATACCAGGGACTACTCTTAGCTTGGCCTTTTTTATAAGTGCGGCTGTATTTTTACCTGCATTAAGCGGAATAACCACATCGTCACTGCCATGAATTACGAGTGTTGGGGTTTTAATTTTACGTATTAAATGTTGCCTGTTTTTACTTGCGGCCATTGCAACTAATTGGCGTTTATAACCATTGGGATTGTATGAACGCTTAACTATTTGCGTTGCATGGTGGCGAAGTGTGTCTTCTGTTTGAGGGTAAGCAGGGCTGCCAATTAGTTGGTTCAGCTTAATGTTGTAATTTATTGCTTCATCAAGATTTGGCGTTTTAGGCCTTAATTTTGCTAGTTTTATAAATACACCAATGCTCTTAGCACTTAGCCTTGGTAGGCTAGAGCTCGACATAATTGTTGTTAAACTGAGTACCTTTTTTTTATGTTGCGCTGCGATTAACTGGGCAATCATCCCACCCATAGATGCGCCAACAAAGTGGGCTTTTTTTATTTTAAGTGCGCACATAAGTGCTAAAACATCGTTTGCCATATCATCGAGTAAGTAGGGAGTTTTAGTCGGGATGGAGAGCCGTTTACTTAACCACGATTTAAATAAACTTGCAGGCGGTGCGTGATCACAATGAGTTGACAGACCACTATCGCGATTATCAAATCGAATTACCCTAAAACCGTTTTTAACTAAACCATAATATAACGTGTCTGGCCATACGGTCATTTGAGCGCCAAGCCCCATTATTAGAATGATTGGCGGAGATTTTTTATTGCCTTCGTCTTGATAATGAAGCGTTATACCGTGAGGTGTTTTAATTGTGCGCATAGCCAAGAGGTGTAGTTAGCTTTGCTAAATTGTAGCGAGTATTTATTACAACTTATTTGCAGTATTAGGCAGTGGCAGTTGCCATTTATTTAAAATAGCATTGTATTCGCCACTTTGTTTAATTGCTTCAAGAGCGTCTGATAGTGTATTGGCTGTTTGCGCGTCGAGCATTTTATTCGCCGCAAAATAAAGCGTAGAAGGGAAATCTTCTAGGTGGATCCGCTTAGTGATAAGGCTTGGATCTAACCCCGACATTTTTAGTTCGTTATTAAGGGTGAGTGTATTCATTAATACAAAATCAATACGCTTTTTATACAGCATTTGCCACAGTTGTTGATAGTAGCTCACTAGCACTAAATTTTTGTCTTCTGTAAAGCCCATTTGCTGTAAATATTTAGCACTGGAGTAACCGCGAATTGTGCCTATTTTATAAAACTTAGTGTGGTTTAAGTGTGTTGCCTCTGCTTTACTACTTTTTAAGCTAACTACGTAGGCGTCGGTAAAATATACGTCGCCTAACCATATAAAGTTATTTGTGCGTGTTGGGGTTTTTAACAAAGAAAGTAAAATAGTGTTTGGGTTGCTTTCAAGCTCGTGAAATGCGCGCGCCATGGGCATTATTTCAAATGAAGCACTTAACGTTGTGTTTTTTAAAACTGCTTTGGCTAAATCCACAAGCGCGCCATCGGCTTGGCCGTTTTCATTTTTAAAATGATATGGGTGTAGGTCTTCTGCAATAAAGTTAAGTGTACTCGTTGCATTTACCGCGGTACAAAACATTAACATAAAGGCGATAATTACAACACGAGGGTGCATAAAACAATCTTTTATAACTAATATGCTTCGAGTTTAAAGAATGTTGACTGAAATATAAACTTAAATGTTTAATAAAAGTAAATAAGTGTGGCTTGTTTATCTTTCGAGGTTAAATTTACATCAGTAAGCTTGGTACTTAGGCAAGGTAGAGCCTTTTTAATGTGGTTACGTGTGTTTAGTTTTAAAGTATTCGAGTGGACTGCATGTGTACCAGCGTTTAAAAGCACGATTAAAAGAGCTTTGGTCTTTAAATCCGAGTGCTAAAGCCAACTGCGCTAAATTGGGTTTATTGCATAACTCATTTATACGTCGTTTTCGCTCGGTTTCAAGAAGAAGTAAAAATGTTGTTTCTTGTGATTTTAAATGTCGCTGCAAGGTCCTTGGGGTCATGCTTAAGGCATTTGCAGTGCGTGCTAACGTACAATGTTGTAAATCGAGCTTTGCCATTAAAATTTGACTAACATTTTCAGACATATTTTGCTGGCTAGTAAAAAGACTTAATTGCTGATCAGATACCTGCTTAAGTGCTAAATGTATAGCAGCATTATCGGTTTTAAAGTTTAGGCTTAAGTAACTACTCGGAAAACAAATTTCGTTGTGTTTAGCATGAGTTAAAATTGGGCAATTAAACCATGTTGTTAGCGTATTTATTTGCTCATAAGTGTAGTGATATTTAAAGCTTACTTGGGTTGGTGATAATTCGGTCTTGAGTAATTGGCGCACCACACTCACCCAAGCCGTCATGTTTCTTAACACTACTTGTTCATTGCAGTGGGCATGGGGAAACCAGCGTATAGTGGCTAGGTTTTTGTGTTGTTCAAATTGTGCTTGACCTATATCTGCCACCAAACGGTCGTAATTTAAAAGTGCTTGTATCGCGTTACCTAACCCATTACTCGATTCTACTAAATATCCCAAAACGCCATAGTCAGCGGTGCGAATATGTTGGCCCAGCCGAAACCCAAATAAAGGGTCTTTAAGTGTTTTTTGACCATAATCAAGCAATGAATTATAGCTTTTAAGCGTTATGCGTGGTGACAGCTGTTGTGTTGCACGATTACTGTATTCGTTAAAGTTAATTGCTTTTAAAGCATCTGCGCTATTTAATCCTCGGCTTTGTAGGTAGTCAAGAATACTCGAAAAGTAATGATCGGCAAGAGTTTGCATTTGTCGCCTAAAGCTAAAAAATGGTCGTGTAAGAGCAAGTTTGCCACGTTAAATTTTATTATGCTATAGGTCCTATTTTTAGTAGTAGTAGCTTATGGTTTCTATAAATTTAAAATGTACTTTACTTGCTCCACCAGAGAAAGTGGCTGCTGTATTACTTGAACATGCCTATTTAGGACGTTTTTTTAATGCCCAATTTTCACAATTAAAATCACATAATAAAGGTGAAATGAAAGGTGGAGCAGGTGCCATAAGGCAAGTTAAAACCCCGCTTGCTATTTTTAGTGAACAAATTATAAGTGCCAGCAATAAGTATATTTGCTATCGCATAATGGGTGATAAGCCGGTGGCCAATCATCAAGGAGACATATATTTAACTCCCATTGAGCATGAAGGTAATACAGCTACAGTGCTCAGGTATTGCATTACTTTTAAGCCACCATGGTGGATGCCAAGTAGCCTGATTAAGTTATTTGTTAGACATGACATTTCGCAAGCGCTTAATAAACTAGCGCGGTATTTTAAGGAGCATAATGTATGACCATTGAGATGATTTTACTCGCGCTTAGTCCTGTTTTTTTAGTGTTTGTTAGTGTTGAATTTATTAAATACAGGCGTTTTTACGATATAAAAGACAGCATGGCGAATACGGCCTTGGCGTTATTGCATCAAGCTGCCGATGCGCTTTCTTTAATATTACTGATGCCATTATTTAATTGGTTGTATGAATATCGCGTGTTTGATATTGAGCTGTCGGTACTTGGTGTTTTTTTCGCCTTTATTTTGCAAGACTTTTTATATTATTGGTTTCATAGGGCGTCGCATCACATTCATTGGTTGTGGGCTGCACATGTCGTGCATCATAGCTCTACAAAAATGAATTTTACAACGGCATTTAGGCAAAGTTTAATGTACCCCTTAGCCGGTATGTGGGTATTTTGGTTGCCTATGATTTTAATCGGCTTTAACCCTATAACTGTGCTTAGCGTTGTTGCGTTAAATTTGGCGTATCAGTTTTTTGTGCATACACAGGTAGTAAATAAGCTCGGGTGGTTTGAATTTATATTTAATACACCGTCACATCATCGGGTTCATCATGCAATTAATAAAAGCTACTTAGATAAAAACTTTGCTGGCGTACTTATAATTTGGGATAAGTTATTTGGTACATTTGTAAAAGAGGATAAAAACCAGCCGTGTAAGTATGGCATTGTGGGGCAGCTAAATAGCAATAATCCAATTACTATTACATTTCATCAATGGCGGCACTTAATTAAGCTAACTTACATAACTAAAGGATTTGAAGCTAAGTTAAAAATTTTGTTTGGTTACCCAACTAGCTCGCAAAAGAAGAATGATAATAGCGTGAAATATAAAAGTTAAGAGTGGTTATCCACTCTTAACTTTGTTGTCTAAGGAAAGAAACTATTGTGCAGTAGTAATAACCGTATCAATTAAATGTACCACGCCATTACTTGTGTATATGTCGGTGGTTGTTACATTGCTTCCTGCAACTTGTAATGACGTTGCAGATAAACTCACCTGCCACCAAATGTTGCCAACACCTTGGCCGTTTTCATCATCAGGGGCCGTGTCGCCAGAGTAGGTATACAGTGGACGACCGAGGTACGCTACCTGCATAGTGCTATCTGCGCGAGCAATAAGTGATAAACCTGGTATGTTTTCGATGGAATCAGCGGTGCCTAACACAGGTGGCCACGTTGCTGCACAGGTATCTTCACATACGCTCATCGACTCGCCTAAGTCGTTGTCAAAAACGTAAACTGTTTTACCCGGTGTTGTATCAGCCATGCCTGTTACTAAACGCGCATTGTCTGCATCGTATGCAACACTGTCTGTTTCAGCGTTAGTGGTGTTAGTAAAGTCGACAATATTTACACTTAGCATATTTTCAGCAAGGGTGGTGACCATTTTACCATTAGCTGCAAATGCATCCGTGCTGCCTACTTGAGCGCCTAATACGTGCTGTGTTAATACGCCGGTTAATGCGTCTTTATCGGCTAGTAGCGCGTTTAAGGTGTCGGTTGGGATTTTGCTGAATGCGGCGTTGGTTGGAGCAAATACGGTGAACGATTTTGTTGTATCGTTAAACGTATCAACCAAGTCAGCAGCTTGTAGAGCAGTAACTAATGTTGAAAGAGCGTCTGTTTCTGTCGCAACGGTGGCAATTGTTTTAGTAGGTGTACCTACTTCAGTGGGTGGCATAATTACCTTATTGAGCACATGAATTACACCATTATCAGCTGTTACATTTGCAGTGGTTACTGCCGAGTCGTTGATGAATAATGCGCTATCTACATATGAAAGGGCAGCCATATCGCCATTTGCCATTTCAACTTTATTGTTTTCGCTATTTGCAATGGCGACTGCTGCGTCAGACAAAACACTTGCGTCGGCAACTACATGGTAAAGTAAAATATCGCGAAGGGTATCAGTGTCTGCAAGTAGCGCATCAATGGTGTCTTGCCCAAGCGCTGCAAAAGCATCATCGGTAGGAGCAAATACCGTAAAAGTATTAGTAGGATTTGCGACTAACGTGTCCAAGCCAGTTGCACCGAGCGCAGCAATTAATGTTGTAAAGTTACCATTTTCGCTGGCAACGTCGGCAATTGTACCAAAGCTTTCAGGCAAAGTTACATCAGCTACAATGACCGAATCTATTACATGAATCACTCCGTTGGTTGTAGCAATATCTTTAACCACAATATTGGCACCACCAAACATAAGCATGTCTGTTTCAGTATTAATTGTAATTGGAAGAGAGTTGCCTAGCAGCGTTTCTGCAGATTGACCATTTAATGACATAGCCGTTACCGAATCAACCGTGCCCGTTAAAACATGCTGCTTTAAGATGTCGGCTAGTACCTCTGGGTTTGCTAAAAGTGTGTTAATCATTTTTCTACCAACAGCATCAAAAGCTGCATCTGTAGGTGCAAAAACGGTGAACTGCGCTGACTCATCGCTCAATGCCGATGTTAAACCCGAAGCGTCTAATGCGGCAAGTAAGGTAGTGAAGTCGCCTGCTTGATTCGCTGTTTCTACAATATTAGCGGTAGGAGCTGATTCAGCAGTGGCAATAGGCATAAGTACTGCGTCTATCACATGGATAATGCCATTGTCTGTTGTAATATCAGTCATGGTTACTGTGCTTGTATTAATTAACAAACTCTCGCCGCTTAATGATAATGCAACTTTTCCGCCGTTTACCGTGTCGATGGTCGTACCTGCAAGGCCTATAGCTGCTTCTGCGTTAACACTTCCTGATACAACGTGGTAGGTTAATATTGAGCTTAGTGTATCTGTGTCGGCTAGTAGGTCATTTATTGTGTCTTCGCCGAGAAGTCCAAAGGCATCATCTGTTGGTGCAAAAACAGTAAATTCTTGACTCGTATCGGCAAGTGTATCGTCCAAGCCTGTTGCCTCTAGCGCTGCAACTAGGGTAGTAAAGTTACCCGCATTTCTTGCTACATCAACAATGGTTGAAGATGCTTCGGGTTCAACTTGTACGGGTATGTTATCGTCATCATCGTCACTACAACCTTGTGCTAATAACAAGGGAAGTGTTATGAGACATACCTTCAGTAATTTGTTCATGACCTGATCCTTCTGTGTGAGATGTAATTAACAATCTCGTAACGTTACGGGAGTACTTTTACAAGAGATCAGATTTATTTGAGTGTTTTTTAAACTTCTGAATTTTAAATTTGAAAGGTATTCGTATTATTTATTACTTTTTACTACGTGGTGCCCCAAATAAAATAAATATATGACAAGCACATACAGATAAAAATGCACTTATACCTAGTGCTCCACCATAGTTACTTATTTTAGGGACTAAATATTCAAATAGAATCGCAAAAATCACTGCAGCGCAGGTTATTGTATACAAACCAAAACGCTTAGGTGCACTCATACCAATAAACGTACCACCAAAAAAAATGGCACTGTAAAGCTCGGGGTGTAAATTAAAACCATAAAAAATGCAGTAAGCAATTATAGATAAACTCGAAGAGGCGCTAATAGCGCTAAAAAGCCTATGTTTGGCGAGTAAAAATGTTAATAAAGCGCCAAAAAATGCAATTGCCGGGTATTCTATTGTCATACAAATATTCCTTTTGCTAGCGCAAAGACAGCAACGCTTACAAATGCAATACTCCCTAACTTCCCTCCAAAGCCAGAAAATAAATTTAAAGTAAGTACATACAAACAAGCACCTAAGAGTGAAACAAAACCCAGTTCCCAGTAACTGTTAATTAAACTAGAAGAACACATACCAGCAAAACTTCCTGCGTAAATAGCAGCGTTTGGATGAATAATAAGAGACTTTGGAAAAGAAATAAAAGAACCAAAAAGGCCAACCATAGAGGCAGCAATAACAGCAGGAAAATTAAATTCAGTATGCATCACAAAGCACAGCAAACAGCCTGAAAAAAAAGCACCGAATTTTATAAAGAAAAATTTAAGCATAGCTAGTCAGTTTAAAGTAACCGGGGAGTGTTTAACAGCAGCGCTTAACATTGCGGGCAAATAGTTAAAAAGATCATATGAAATGTATGAAGGCTTAAATATGCTCAAAAAAAGTGTTTTGTGTAATATAAATTACAATTTATGTATAATATAGAAAACTTATTAAAGATTAAGAAATAACCAAAGGTAATTTATGTCTAATTGTTTGCATTTGGCAATTCCGGCCGGCGACTTAGAAGTAGCTAAAACATTTTATTGTGACGTACTCGGTTGTAAAACCGGTAATAGTGAAGAGGGTCGTTGGGTAGATATCGACTTTTGGGGTAACGAGCTTACATTACACCAAAGCGTTGAACGATTACCTACTGTTCGCCATGATGTAGATATGGGGGCAGTTGCGGTTCCTCATTTTGGTATTCACTTATCTGAGGATGAATTTAACAATTTAAAAAAACGTATAGAAGATGCAGGTTTAGAATACCTTGATAAGCCTTATCGCCGATTTGTAGGAGATGAGTTTGAACAAGAAACCTTTTTTATCGAAGATACTAATGGCAATGTACTCGAAATGAAAACCATGGTTAATCCTGAGGTTTTATTCAAAAAAGTCTAACTAGTTTTTATGTATTCAAAGCCACTTTTATAGTGGCTTTGTTGAGGTTTAGCTCTGTAATTGAGGTATGACCTCGCTTGGCGTTTTATTAAAGTGGCGCTTAAACTCACGGCTAAACTGCGAGGGGCTGGTGTAACCTACCTTCAATGCGGCCTCATTTGCTTTACTACCGTTGTTTGTAATGAGTTCTTTTGCTTTTGCTAAGCGTACTTTTTTTAAGTATTGCAATGGCGATTCAAAGGTCACTTGTTTAAAGGCGCGATGAAATGACGACACACTCATGTTTACCTCTTCAGCTAAGCCTTCAACAGTAATTTGATCTGCATAGTTTTTATGCATAGTAGACAGTGTGCGTGCTATTCGGGCGTAGTGCCCATCGTGCATGGCAAGGCCAATTAAAGTATGGCCCTGAGGACCACAAAGTACACGGTATACCAATTCTTTAATTATATCTTCACCAAAAATATCGGCTTCTAGCGGGCTATTTAGTGCGCTTAATAAACGATGAGTTACTTGCTCCATAGCACCATCTACTTTTGCTGATTGCACACCGCTCATTTGCCCAGAAGTAAACGGCGTATGTTCGCCCATTTGGTTTACTAACTTATGTAATGTTGCTGGGTTAATATCAACAACTACGCCCATTACAGGTAGGCCATTATCAGTAAAGGCTTCGCATTCAAGTGGTACGGGTACACCTAAAACCAGGTAGTCGCCAGCACCATATTTTATTTGATGATCAGGGAAATGAATTATTTTATGCCCTTGGCCAACTAAAATAATACCAGAGTTGTAAATGAGTGGCTGACGAGGTGAACTTTTACTCGCACGATGAAAGTAAACCCCGGGAATAATCGTTTTCTTAACGCCCTCAAAATTGAGCAAATCATTGTGCTCGGCGTATTGCTGCAACATGCTGGCTATAGTGGGCATTAAAAAACATTTTATCGTACAAATTTTGCGTAAAATAACAATGTTGGCAGTATTAGGCAAACTTTAGGCATTTATTAGGCTTTTTTAATGTTTGTTTTGCCACTAATATGCACCTATTGAAATTTAGCTTAGTGAGTAACTAAGCATTCTATTTAAGGCGTGTTGATCTTTTATGGTTGAATTTACAGCAGTATGTTTGGTTTTTAGGCAAGGCAGAGCCTATGAAGTGTGGTTACTCCCCATAAATAGGCGATAACGCAGCATAAATGCCAAACATGCGCTGCCCTTCGG
>OLGX01000198.1_pt1 | contig 32812 bp, 27 predicted proteins | sample 1609451 | NCBI WGS metagenome assembly OLGX01 (sample SAMN05416834, study PRJEB24817) | seawater metagenome | isolation source: Sea water | place: Canada:Atlantic | collected 2013-07
TTGCTATCCGTGAAGGTGGCCGTACTGTAGGTGCTGGTGTTGTAGCAACTATCGTTGAGTAATAATTAACGTTTTAGTTAATTAATACTAAAAAAACCCGAGCTTAGTCTCGGGTTTTTTAATGTCTGAAGAAAAGGGTTTAGTTTTCAGCTATCAGTTATTAGTAAAATGATCTGACCCCGATAATTACTCAGCCTGTAGTGCACTTTAATAAACGAATTAATCCCGATTAAAAAAGCTCACAAAGCTAGCCCCTAGATATGTGTATTTGATAAGGTAAAGTGTCACTGATTAAAGGAGTCCTCATGCTAAATAACCTAATTTTTACTGCAAAGGAAGTTAAGGGTAACGAGGCTCTGGCAGCCAAAAATAGCGATTGTGAGTTATTTACACTCATGCAGCGCGCAGGGGAGGCTGTATTCAACGCGTGGAAAAACTTTAATGCAAAGCATACCTTAGTCGTTGTGGGTCATGGTAATAACGCTGGGGACGTTTATATTACCGCGAGCCTAATTAAGCAAGCGGGTGAGCGAGTAACTTTGTGTGCCGTTAACCCTGAAAAAGCACTCACAGGAGATGCTGCAAAAGCGTTTAAATTGTGGCGTGATGAAGGCGGTGAAGTTAATGCTTATACGAGTGAGTTATTAAACCGAAGTGATTTAATTATAGATGCAATGCTAGGTACAGGGGTCACAAGCTCGGTTCGCAATAATTTTATTAAAATTATTAATGAAATTAACGCCAGTAATAAACCTGTACTGAGTATAGATGTTCCCTCAGGTATTAGCGCAGATACTGGCCAACCTTTAGGTATTGCTATACAAGCAAGTAAAACAATAACCTTTGTGGGTATTAAGCAGGGGCTAGCAACGGCTATAGGTAAACAACATTGCGGGGAGTTAATATTTGACGATCTAAATATTGGACCTGCATTTCTTGAGCTCGCTACTTCAAACGGCACACTTATAAATATTAAGAGCTTTAAAAAGCTTGGTGCGCGCAACCTAAATAGCCATAAAGGAACTCATGGTAAACTCCTCTGTGTAGGCGGCAATGAGGGAACGGCCGGTGCAATCCGATTAACCAGTGAAGCTGCACTTAGAGCAGGAGCGGGTATGGTAAAAGTATATACGCATTCAAGTTCTGTAGTGCCTGTAAGCATTGGTAGGCCAGAATTGATGGTAAGCAGTGGCAACCTACAACAAGCGCTTGAATGGGCTAGTAGTGTGGTAATAGGGCCCGGCCTTGGGCAAAATAAATGGGCACAACACACGTTTATAGAGGTTATATATTATTGCCAAACTAATAGCATACCACTGGTTATTGATGCCGATGCGCTAAATTTATTAGCTAAACAAACCTCATCTTACACGTTAAAGCAATGCGTACTTACACCACACCCAGGAGAAGCATCAAGGCTATTAAGTGTAACGACTCAGGAAATTGAATCTAATAGATTTGAAAATGCCCGACTGTGTGCTAAGCGCTATAACGCGACTTGTGTATTAAAAGGTGCAGGCACATTAATTGATAATGCAGAGAACACGTGGGTGTGTAAAGACGGTAATCCGGCACTGGCCGTTGGTGGTAGTGGCGATGTACTCACTGGTATTATTGGCGCCTTACTGGCTCAGGGTTTAAATATTGATGAAGCAGCGCGTTATGGTGTAACACTGCACGCTAAAGCCGGTGATATCGCCAGTGAGCGAGACGGGCAGCGGGGTATGCTCCCCTCAGATTTATTTAGCATAGTAAGACGGCTGTTAAACTGACTTTCATTAGATTAGTGTTTAGTCACTTTGCTTAAAAGCTTGGTCAGTATGAGATCTTTTTCTGCCTGAAGGAGTTTATCTTCAGTCGCTGCTTTTTCAATATTAGCAAACATCTCTAGGCGCTTTACTTTTTCATAGGCGAGCTCGCTTTTATTGAGCTCACTAACCAATACAGGTTTTACTACCCCAAAGTTAGGGTCCTCAATTTTATTAAAATCAAACTCTGCATCTAAATACTCACCGTAAGGTACGTTGTAAATAACAGCTATCCAGAGTTTTTTTTGATTTTCATCGCGAGAGTCTAACCAATGTGTTTTCGGAACTAAAATATCAGCCGAATAATAAATATCATCATAGAAAAAGTCACCATCAATTCTAAAGTAAGCGAGTGACTCTCCTTTACTGTCTGCCAGCTCTATTTCGGCCGTCAGTAATTCTTTTTTACTGCCGCTTAACTCAACAAAATCTTCTTTGCTTATCCCTATATAAGGGTTTTTAAATTTTTTACGTTGCTGCATTTAGTAATTAACTTCATAAATTATTAATAATAAATGTACAGTGTTTCGCAAGTACTTGTCTATTGTTAGCTAATATACGTAATCATTTATTCTATTTCTTCATCCGGCGGGTCGCCTGTGTCTTCTTTACGTTTTCTTTGCTCTTGTTTAGCTTTTTGAACATTTTCGTAGGTAGGTGGCGGAATAGGCATCAATGAGATAAGCGGGAAAAACGCTAAAAATAGATATGCCCCCTTTGGCATACTTTTGCCCTACGCTATCATTTTTAACAAAAGCCAAGCTATTAAAAGCAGCAATACCGAGACTAGGGTCACAAGCACCGAGAAGAAAGTAATTCCATTACTATTAAGTATGTCCATGGTGTCGCTTTTTAACTTATACGTTATTACTACTTTGGGGGTAAATTGAACAATATCAATAACAAAAGTATTAAAAAGCAAAAACCCAGCCGAAGCTGGGTTTTTATATAAGCAAGGTGCTTAAACGGTGATGATTACATCATGCCGCCCATTCCACCCATTCCGCCCATGCCACCCATATCAGGTGCACCAGCAGATTCATCTTTAGGGATTTCAGCAACCATAGCTTCGGTTGTGATCATTAGACCCGCAATAGAACCTGCAAACTGTAGTGCAGAGCGCGTTACTTTAGTTGGATCTAAGATACCCATTTCAATCATGTCGTTGTATTCGCCAGTTGCTGCATTGTAACCGTAGTTACCTTCGCCGCCTTTAACTGCGTTAATAACAACAGATGCTTCATCACCCGCGTTAGTTACGATTTGACGAAGTGGGGCTTCCATTGCACGAAGTGCAACTTTAATACCGTGGTTTTGATCTTCGTTGTCGCCAAGTAGTTCAACTAGCTTGCTAGCTGCACGTACTAGGGCAACACCACCACCCGGTACTACGCCTTCTTCAACCGCTGCACGCGTTGCATGTAATGCATCTTCAACACGGTCTTTTTTCTCTTTCATTTCAATTTCAGTCGCAGCGCCTACTTTAATTACTGCAACACCGCCGGCAAGTTTAGCCATACGCTCTTGTAGTTTTTCTTTATCGTAGTCTGATGTTGCTTCTTCAATTTGTGCTTTAATTTGAGCAACACGACCGGTAATGCCTTCTTCTTCGCCAGCACCATCGATAATAGTTGTATCGTCTTTAGTGATAACAACGCGCTTAGCTGTACCTAGGTCTTCAACCGTTGCTTTTTCAAGCTCAAGGCCAATTTCTTCTGAAATAACAGTACCGCCAGTTAATACAGCAATATCTTGTAACATTGCTTTACGACGGTCACCAAAGCCAGGTGCTTTAACAGCAGATACTTTAACAATGCCGCGCATGTTGTTCACTACTAGTGTTGCAAGTGCTTCGCCTTCAAGGTCTTCTGCAATGATAAGTAGTGGCTTGCTTGCTTTAGCAACGGCTTCAAGTGTTGGTAGTAATTCACGGATGTTAGATACTTTTTTATCTACAAGTAGAATAAATGGGTTATCTAACTCAACGGCGCCTTTTTCAGCGTTGTTGATGAAGTAAGGAGATAGGTAACCACGGTCAAACTGCATGCCTTCTACAACATCTAGTTCGTTTTCAAGTGATTGACCTTCTTCAACGGTAATAACACCTGTATTACGGCCTACTTTTTCCATTGCCTCTGCAATGATGTCGCCAATTTCTTTATCAGAGTTAGCTGAAATAGTACCTACTTGAGCGATAGCTTTAGTATCAGCACAAGGAACTGAAAGCGCTTTAAGTTCTGCAACAGCCGCAATGACTGCTTTGTCGATACCGCGCTTAAGATCCATTGGGTTCATGCCTGCAGCAACCGCTTTAAGGCCTTCATTAACAATAGATTGTGCAAGTACTGTAGCGGTAGTTGTACCATCGCCTGCTGCATCATTTGCTTTAGATGCAACTTCTTTAACCATTTGCGCGCCCATGTTTTCAAACTTGTCTTCAAGTTCGATTTCTTTTGCTACAGATACACCATCTTTGGTGATCACTGGAGAGCCAAACGATTTATCTAGTATAACGTTACGGCCTTTAGGACCTAATGTAACTTTTACTGCGTTTGCTAGGATGTTTACGCCCGTTAGCATTTTAGCGCGTGCGTCGCCTGCAAAAAGTACTTCTTTAGCTGCCATGTTTTAAATTCCTCTAAATTCTTAAATATGTGTTAAACGAAAAGTAGGCTTAGCCCACAATGCCTAAAATGTTGTCTTCACGCATGATCAGGTACTCTTGACCTTCGATCTTTTCAGTTTTCTCAACATATGAGCCAAATAACACAGTGTCACCGGCTTTTACTTCTAAAGCTCTAACGTCACCGTTATCTAAAATACGACCATTACCTACGGCTACTACTTCTCCGCGAGTTGATTTTTCAGCTGCAGAGCCAGTTAATACAATACCGCCAGCAGATTTTGTTTCTTCTTCTAGACGTTTAACGATTACGCGATCTTGTAAAGGACGAATGTTCATGTTTTTTAGTTCTCCTAACAGTTTCTGAACAATACAGAAAAAAGCTTTTCTAATTTGCATTCATTAATGGGGGTAGAGTGAAAAATTCCAAGAGAAAAAATGATAATTTTTTAATCTTTTCGTTCAAACTCACCATCAATGATTGTTGGTTGTTCGGTTTGATGTTGGTCACGCATTGAATGTGGTTGTTGAGTATAAGGTGAAGCGCCTTGTTGCATACCCGCACTCATTCGTACAGTTGCTTGACTTGCAAGGCCTGCAGCTAATTTATTACGAATTGCAGGGGTTAATAAAAGTAAGCCAAAAACGTCTGTCATAATGCCTGGCGTTAACAGTAGTACACCGGCAATAATAACGCATATTCCCGTAAATAATTCTTTAGCAGGCATTTGGCCTTGCGCCATTTGCGTTTGCGCATTTTGTAGTGCGCCCATGCCTTGTTGCTTAACCATTTTAGCGCCTAAAACTGCAGTAATAACAACCAATGCAATAGTCGCTACACCGCCTATTACGTCGCTGACTTGAATTAACAATGCGATTTCGATAATAGGAATGATAATAAACAACACAAATAAAAATCTAAACATAATGCTCTCTAAATAGGGTACTCGTAAGAGTTGATGAAATATAAGTGAGGGTTGATAGGTCTCTTTTCAAGGTTAATGAGTAGGTAGTGTCATTTAACTGGATTTCTACACATTGGCTTACCTATCAGATACTATGAAGCTAGACATCGTTCAATAAGTAAAGGTTCATAATGAATACACAATTTAAATTAATTTTTACTACCTGTAAAAACGAAGCTGAAGCACGCATGCTTGGCAAAGCCTTGGTAGAAAAAAAGCTGGCTGCGTGTGTAAATATTTTACCCGAAATGTCTTCTATTTATATGTGGGAAGGCGAGGTGAAAGAAATGACAGAAGTTAAAATGCTAGTGAAAACCAAAACAGAGAAAATGAACGATGTGTTTTTAACGATAAAAGCGATGCATAGTTACGAAGTACCCGAAATACAAGTTATTGACATAACAACCGGAAACTTAGCCTATTTTAATTGGATGGATGAGGTATTACATTAATGCGCTTTTTGTTTTTGCTATTAGTGACATTATTAATAGCCCCTGCGAAGGCTACACCAAATAATGTGCTTAACGATTTATTAGCGCCCACGCAGCAAACCTTTTTACCGGTAACACAAGCGTTTGAGTTTGACTTTGATCAGCAAGGCCGCACCTTGTTTATTGGGTGGGATATTGCGCCAGGTTACTATTTATATAAACAAAAAATAGAAATACTCGCTAAAGACGCCAGCATTGAAGTAGGAAACTTAGGTGATGGCGAAATTATCGAAGATGAATTTTTTGGTAAAACAGAGGTGTTTTTTCAAAGCGTTAGTATTATCAGCAAACTGAGTAACGTCAATGAAGGCGCTGTAGTAAAGGTGCGTTATCAAGGCTGCGCTGAGGCTGGGCTATGTTACCCCCCAGAAGTTATCTCAATCCCATTAAGTGTTATTGCGGGCGAGCAACCGCAAAGTGCAGCAACGTCTAGTACCGCAAGTGCCTTAACCGACTCAACATCGCAACCAGATGCCGCAGCACTCAAAAAAGACCTTACTTTTACAGAGCAACTAGCTAGACAAAGTTTAGCGATTAATTTATTCGTATTTTTTGCAGTGGGGGTTGGGCTTGCTTTTACGCCGTGTGTGTTCCCGATGTTTCCTATATTGTCGAGTTTAATTGCAGGGCAAAAAAACTTATCAACTAAAAAAGCCTTTGCACTTTCGTTCATATATATACAAGGTATGGCGGTGACTTATGCGGCGCTTGGATTAGTTGTTGCAGCATTAGGTGGGCAAGTACAGGGGTATATACAGCATCCCTACGTACTTATTAGCTTTAGCTTATTATTTGTATTACTGGCTATGTCGATGTTTGGGTGGTACGAAATAAAACTCCCTAGCAGCATGATGAGTAAGCTCACGCAGGTAAGTAATAATCAAAAAGGCGGCAATTATGTTGGCGTATTTTTGATGGGGGTATTATCTGGTTTAATTGCATCCCCTTGTACCACGGCGCCGCTATCAGCCGCTTTATTATACGTTGCGCAAAGTGGTGACTACTTAGTGGGCGGCTTGACGTTGTATGTATTGAGTTTAGGGATGGGGCTACCTTTATTATTGCTTGGTACATCGGGCGGTAAATTACTGCCTAAAGCGGGTGGTTGGATGGAGCAAGTTAAAACGTTATTTGGCTTTGTGATGTTGGTAGTTCCGCTAATATTATTAGAGCGCTTGGTCAGTGCCAACATTATATTACTTATGGCAGGTATATTGGCGTTAGCTGCTGCTTTGTACTTACACCATTGGCAAAGTAGTCAACAGCAAAGTAAATTAAAAACAGCGCTATGGTTCGCGGCCATGTTGTTGGTATTTACTGGCTTTAGCTTAGCTAAAGACTATTTTTGGCCTGTACAAATTCAAGCAAGTTCACAAAACAATGAGTTTAAACACGTTGCCAATTTAGCCGAGCTAAAAGTCGCGATTGCTGACGCAAATAAACAAGGCCGACTTGTTATGGTCGACTTGTACGCCGACTGGTGTGTGGCATGTAAAGAGTTTGAACATTACACCTTTCCTGATGAAAGAGTGCAAAAAGAGTTTAGTCATTATCAGTTAATCCAAATCGATTTAACTGAAAGTGACAGTAAAACCATAGCGCTAATGGAAGAGTATGACGTATTCGGTTTACCGAGTATTTTATTTTTTAATACTCAAGGACAAGAGCTAAGTGCGTTGCGTGTGACGGGCTTTTTAAATGCTGACGATTTTGCCAAACATCTTGCTACAGTGCGTGCCAGCGCACAATAATAGTGCAATAAAGCCACTTAAGTTTACTAAGTGGCTTTGTTCTTCATACCTTTCAAAATGTACCTATAATAGTGATTGGACCAGTATTTTGCTGTTATTTACGTCGAAATCACTATAATACCCAGCTAACGTGAGAAAATGTTGCAAATTAGCTTTTTTATGCTTAGTTTAAAGTGAAAAAATAGCTGGCAATGGCTTAACTCATTACTTAGAGGGTATATCGCGTATTATGGCTGCAAAATTAAAGATTTTAGTTGTTAATGGTCCAAATTTAAACATGCTAGGAAAGCGCGAACCAGAAAAGTATGGTACGCAAACACTTAGCGAGATTATGAGCGAACTAACAGATACCGCTAATAGTCTGAATGTTGAACTTACGCACTTTCAAAGTAATGGTGAGCAAGCGCTCATAGAACGAATTCATAATGCTTGGCAAGCGGTTGATTTTATTATTATTAACCCCGCAGCATTTACGCATACAAGCGTTGCATTACGTGATGCATTGTTAAGTGTTGATATTCCGTTTTATGAGGTGCACTTGAGTAATGTGCACGCACGTGAAGCTTTTCGCCATCATTCTTATTTTTCAGATGTGGCACAAGGCGTTATATGTGGATTAGGTGCAATGGGTTACCACGCAGCATTAAATGCAGCAGTTAATCGGTCGCAAAACGCAATTTAATTTTAAAAATTAACACACTAACAAACTAACAGGCGGGTCGTGTAATGGATATTCGCAAGATAAAAAAACTGATCGAATTAGTAGAAGAATCGGGCATTGCTGAGCTAGAAATCACTGAAGGTGAAGAGTCAGTACGCATAAACCGTAATAACATGAGCGCGGGTCCGGCTTACCCACAATTTGCTCCACAACAATATGCACCAGCTCCTGCACAGCAGGCTCCAGCAGCACCTGTAGCAGTTGAAGCAGAAGCAGCACCTGCTGCACCAACGGGTCATCAGGTTAAATCACCTATGGTTGGCTCATTTTACTCAGCATCTTCTCCAGAGGCACCTGCTTACGTAGAAGTGGGCTCTAAAGTTAATGTAGGCGATACTTTATGTATCATTGAAGCCATGAAAATGATGAACCAAATTGAAGCTGATAAAGCGGGTACTGTACGCGCAATTTTAGCTGAAAACGGCGAGCCAATTGAATTTGACCAACCTCTATTCATCATTGACTAATAGCATAACGTAAAAGGCCAACTCTAATGTTAGATAAAGTAGTCATAGCAAACCGAGGTGAAATAGCACTTCGTATATTGCGCGCCTGCAAAGAGCTTGGGATCAAAACGGTTGCTGTTCATTCAACGGCGGATCGCGATCTTAAGCATGTATTGCTTGCAGATGAAACCATCTGTATTGGTAAGCCATCAGCAACAGAAAGTTATTTAGATATACCGCGCATTATTGCTGCGGCCGAAATAACTGATGCGGTAGCGATTCACCCAGGTTATGGTTTTCTTGCAGAAAACGCAGATTTTGCAGATCAAGTTGAACAAAGTGGTTTTGTATTTATTGGGCCAAAAGGCGACACAATTCGCCTAATGGGCGATAAAGTATCTGCTATTGCCGCAATGCGTAAAGCCGGCGTTCCCTGTGTACCGGGTTCTGATGGTCCTGTAACAGACGATAACGAACGCAACATGCAAATTGCTAAGCGCATTGGTTATCCGGTTATTATTAAAGCCGCTGGTGGCGGTGGTGGTCGTGGTATGCGTGTAGTGCGTAATGAAGCTGAATTAGTAAATTCAATTTCGTTAACGCAGCAAGAAGCTAAACAGTTTTTTGGTAATGGTATGGTTTACATGGAGAAATACCTTGAAAACCCACGTCATATCGAAGTACAAGTACTAGCCGACGGACAAGGTAATGCGGTTCACTTAGGTGAGCGCGACTGTTCAATGCAGCGTCGTCATCAAAAGGTTGTTGAAGAGGCTCCTGCACCAGGCATAACAGCTGAAACACGCAAGTTTATTGGCGAACGCTGTACACGTGCATGTATTGAAATTGGTTACCGCGGTGCGGGCACGTTTGAGTTTTTATACGAAAACGGCGAGTTTTATTTCATTGAAATGAATACCCGTATTCAAGTTGAGCACCCAGTAACAGAAATGGTTACAGGTATCGACTTGATCAAAGAGCAGCTAAAAATAGCAGCGGGTCAGCCATTATCGTTCACGCAAGACGACGTCGTTATTCGTGGCCATGCCATTGAGTGTCGAATTAATGCTGAAGACCCTGAAACGTTTATTCCGTCACCGGGTAAAATTACGCGTTTTCACCCAGCTGGTGGGTTAGGTATTCGATGGGACAGCCATATTTATGCTGACTACACAGTACCACCGCACTATGATTCGATGATTGGCAAGCTAATTACTTACGGCGAAAACCGTGATGTGGCTATTGCCCGTGCACGCAATGCACTAAACGAATTAGTAATCGATGGGATTAAAACAAACACGCCTTTGCATAAGCGTATTCTTGCAGATGAGAATTTTCAAAATGGTGGAACTAATATTCACTACCTTGAGAAAAAGTTAGGTTTGTAATCTTCCTAAAATATAAAAACCGGCTGAGGCCGGTTTTTTTATGCCTGAAACTTCAATTTATCGCCATAAATAAATAATCTGGTATGATTAGCCAATATGCGCTTTTAAGTTAATTTTGAGGTAGTAATGACCCGTAGTTTTGAATCTCACTTAAATGATGAACTTGCAACTGTTGCAATGGGTAACCAAGTAGCAGCGATTATTGAGCAAGGTGCTGTGATTTATTTACATGGTGATTTAGGCGCTGGTAAAACAACGTTTACACGTGGTGTAGTGCAAGGCTTTGGCCATACAGGCAAAGTTAAGAGTCCAACTTATACACTGGTCGAACCTTACGAACTTGAGCGTGCGAACGTATATCACTTTGACTTGTATCGTTTAGGTGATCCAGAAGAACTCGAATTTATGGGAATACGCGATTATTTTTCACCACAGGCTATTTGTATTGTAGAGTGGCCGGAAAAGGGGGGGGAATTTATTCCTGTGCCTGATTTAGATATAACGCTAAGCTATGTAGGTGACGAGCGTAAAATTGTAATCAATAGCGCCAGTGAGCGTGGTGCAGCAATTGTCGATAAACTAAAAAACAAATAATAAAATAGTGAAGGCAGTAATTATCAAATGAATCGAGGTGTAATTAAACGATTAGTTTACCTCATGGTTTTTACCATGAGCTTTTCTTTGTGGGCACAAAACACAATAAATAGTGTACGTGTTTGGCCATCTCCTGATAGTACACGCGTCGTATTTGATTTAGACGATAAACCTGATTTTAGCTACTTTATGCTTAAAAACCCAAGCCGTTTAGTGGTCGATTTAGAAAACACCAAAGAGCTTAAAATACTACCGGGTGTACCACCTAAGCACCAGATTGTTAGCAAATTACGTTACTCAAAGCCTAAAAATAAACAAAGTGCTCGCTTAGTGTTTGAACTAAGCGAGCCTGTAAAACCGGTACTCTTTGCACTTGCGCCTACGGGGCCTTACAAAAATAGGCTTGTGGTAGATTTGTATAATAAAAGTGAGCCTAAGGTGGTTCCTTCACCTGCACAAAAAGCTGCTAAAAAACGCCAACTTAGCCAAGAGCGAGATATTGTAATTGCTATTGATGCAGGGCATGGCGGTGAAGATCCTGGCTCAATAGGGCCATCTGGTACGTATGAAAAGACGATTACATTGCAAATTGCTAAACGCCTTGAGCGAATGATCGACGCTGAACGAGGCATGATTTCGCGAATGGTACGAAGCGGCGATTACTTTGTAAAACTTAATACACGTACACATCGAGCTCGTCAGAAAAAAGCAGATTTTTTTGTATCTATTCATGCTGATGCTTTCACAAGCCCAGACCCTAATGGTGCATCCGTTTGGGTTTTATCACTGCGTAGAGCCAACTCTGAAACGGCCAAATGGATAGAGGATAAGGAAAAACACTCTGAGTTACTGGGTGGTGCGGCTGATGTAATCAAAGATGCCACTAACGAAAAATACTTAGCGCAAGCATTGCTTGATATGTCGATGGATCATTCAATGAAAACCGGCTTAAACGTTGCCGAAGAAGTGGTTAAAGAACTTCGTAAAGTTGCTAAACTTCATAAAAAAGACCCGCAGCATGCTAGTTTGTCTGTACTTAAGTCGCCTGATATTCCGTCTATTTTGGTCGAAACTGGGTTTATATCTAACCCTCGAGAAGAAAAATTACTAAAAAGTCCAAATCATCAAGAGCGGTTAGCAAAAGCGATATTCACGTCCATTAAAAATTACTATTTGAAAAATCCACCGGATGATTCGTTGTTTGCAAAACTAAAGTCGCAATACCCCACCAAACATAAAGTACGTCCGGGTGAGTCTTTAAGCATGTTGGCAAATCGCTATGGGGTGAGCATCAGTAAAATAAAAAAAGTAAATAAGCTGAGCTCAAACACGCTTTTTATTGGTCAAGAGCTCGACATACCGCAAAGTTAATCACATAAATCAGTATGCAGTTTGCTAGGAAATATCATGAATATTGAAATACTACCCGCTCGTTTAGCCAACCAAATTGCCGCAGGTGAAGTGGTTGAGCGCCCAGCGTCGGTAGTAAAAGAGCTTGTTGAAAATAGCCTTGATGCAGGTGCAACGCGTATTCAAATTGATATAGAGCGTGGCGGTCATAAGCTAATTCGTATACGTGATAATGGCTCTGGCATAGGTAAAGAAGAGCTCACACTGGCGCTTTCCCGTCATGCAACAAGCAAGCTAAAGTCACTTGATGATTTAGAAAATATTTGCTCACTTGGCTTTAGAGGCGAGGCATTGGCCTCTATTAGCTCAGTATCGCGATTAACACTCAGCTCCAAACCTAAAACTCAAGACGCTGCGTGGCAAGCATTTGCAGAGGGTCGTGATATGGCTGTACAAGTTAAGCCGATTGCCCATCCTGATGGTACAACGATTGAGGTTAAAGATTTATTTTTTAATACCCCTGCACGGCGTAAATTTTTACGTACCGAAAAAACAGAGTTTACCCATATAGATGAGCTTATTAAGCGCATAGCGCTGAGCCGGTTTGATGTATCGATTACGTTGACCCATAACGAAAAAGTAGTTAGGCAATACCGTGCAAAAACAGATCCCGCTCAAGCAATAACGCGTGTTGCACAAGTTGCAGGTAAAGCGTTTGCAGAGCAAGGGCTCCATATCCAATCTGGAGAAGCTGGTTTACAACTGCATGGCTGGGTTTTACCTGTTGGCTCAGCTAATACAACACAGTACACGTACGTAAATAATCGTATGATGCGCGATAAGCTAATATTACACGCTATTCGTCAGGCGTTTGAAGAAGTGAGTGGGGTACAAGAGTTACCTGGGTTTGTGATTTATATTGATATTGACCCACGCCAAGTTGATGTAAATGTGCACCCAGCAAAACACGAGGTACGTTTTCACCAAGGCCGTTTAGTTCACGACTTTATATTGCAAGCTATTAAGCAAGTTGTAGTGCCATTACAAGGTGAGTTTAACAATGAAGCAGTAATGACAACGGATGAGCATTTTCCTCCCTTTACTCATGCTGTGCATTCGTCAACATTTAAAGACGAAGCCAGTGGCAATTTCGACTATCCTAAGTCTCAGTTACAACCAAGTTACTCAGCTAGTTCGGGCTCATCAGGTGCTCCTGGGGCTAAAAATAGTAGTGGTGAGTACAGGGCTCCATCCAGTGCAAATCATCAAGACGTGAATGCGTTTTATCAGGGAGTGAGTGAACAACACGCAGCACACTTTGATGCGGTGGCGCAAACCACTCAGCAAGATTCATTAGTACCTAAGCAAAGTACTATGAATAGGGTGTCTATTATTAGCCTGAATGATGGAAATTGCGTTTTTGGTGCCCAGCAGCAACTTTATTGCTCACATTTTAAATACGTCTTGGTTGATGATTGGCATGAACAAATTAAGGAGCTGGGGAGCCTTGAAGGTAAAGCATTGTTATTGCCTGTACGGGTTAATTTATCAAAAGAGGATTGTTTACTAATAGAAGCACAGCAATCGTGGTTCACGCTGCTAGGCTTTGAATTAGTAATTGAAAAGCAATTTGTTATGGTTAAAAAGTTGCCTTCATGCTTGTATTTACTTGATGTAAGTAATGCCGTTGACGAACTGCTCAGTGCATGTAAAAAATCGCTTGAAAACATAGAGAGCTGGTTAAAATGGCAGGCTGAATGTATACCGCCGCGCTTTTATGCAAGCAATGTATTTATAACTCAACAAATGCGCTTACAAAATAATCCGCAAACTATTGAACGCTTGCGTGAAAAAGCAGTTAAAATAGAGCTAAGTCAGTATTTAGCGCAATTAAATTAGGGTGTTCGTGTTGAGTCAATTACCAGTTATATTTTTAATGGGTCCCACCGCTGCAGGTAAAACAGCATTGGCTATTTCTTTGTGTGAACACTTAAATACAGAGATAATCAGCGTCGATTCAGCATTAGTGTATAAAGGTATGGATATTGGCACCGCAAAACCTGACGCAGAAGAATTAGCTCGCGCCCCACATCATCTTATTGATCTGCTTGACCCGAGTGAAACGTATTCTGTTGCAGATTTTAGACGCGATGCAATAAAAAAAATTGATGAATTTCATCAACAAGGTAAAGTGCCTGTACTGGTTGGAGGTACAATGCTGTACTTCAAAGCACTTATAGATGGTTTATCGCCTTTACCTGAGGCAAACCCGGCTATAAGGGCTCAACTTGAATCAGAGGCTAGTGAGTTTGGCTGGCCACATTTGTACCAAGAACTAGTAAAGGTAGATCCACAAGCGGCACAAAAAATGAGCAAAAACGACTCGCAAAGAATTAACCGTGCGCTAGAGGTATATCGATTAACCGGTAAAACAATGACTGAACTGCAAAAGCAAAAGCAGCCGCCTTTACCGTATACTTTTCATCAATTTGCCATTGCGCCGCAAGAGCGAAGTGAATTACACCAGCGAATTGAAGAAAGGTTTAAAATAATGATAGATCAAGGGTTTGAAAATGAAGTTTCGGCCTTATATCTACGTAAAGATTTACACCACAATATGCCTTCTATTCGTTGTGTGGGCTATAGACAGATGTGGGATTACCTTGCGGGTGAAGTAAGTCATGATGAAATGGTATTTCGAGGTATTGCAGCAACTCGGCAATTGGCTAAGCGTCAATTAACCTGGTTGAGAAGTTGGCCTGATGTTACTTGGTTAACAACCGGCGATGAAGAAAACTTGCATCATGTAGTAAGTTCGCTAAGCTAGTAGTAGTTGGATATGATTTAGCTTTATTAAATGAGTTCAGCCACTTAATTATAATAACACCTAGAACGAAGGAAGAATAACATGGCAAAAGGCCAATCGTTACAAGACCCATTTTTGAATGCACTACGTCGTGAGCGCATTCCGGTATCAATCTTTTTGGTTAATGGCATAAAATTACAAGGTAAAATCCAGTCATTTGATCAATTTGTTATTTTACTTGAAAACACGGTAAACCAAATGGTTTACAAACACGCAATTTCAACAGTTGTACCTGCTCGCGCAGTCAACTTCCAAGGTGTTCAAGGGAGCGATGACACTGAAGAACCAGAAGCTGGAAACTTTTAATTAGGAGCGTAATGCTTGTTTGACCGCTATGAATCCGGCGAACAGGCAATTTTAGTTCATATCGACTTACCTAAAGAAGGGGATCGTGAAGATCTTCATGAATTAGAAATGTTGGTATCTTCTGCTGGTGTTAGTAGTTTGGCGGTTGTGCAAGGCAGCCGTCAAGCACCACATCCGAAACTATTCGTCGGTACCGGTAAAGCAGAAGAAATAGCTGAGATTGTCAAAATCCACAATGCAGATGTCGTTATTTTTAATCATCAACTCAGACCGTCACAAGAACGTAATTTAGAGCGTGTTTGTGAGTGTCGTGTGCTTGATAGAACGACCCTTATCCTTGATATTTTTGCTCAGCGTGCACGTACCCATGAGGGTAAACTTCAGGTTGAATTGGCACAACTTCGTCACATGTCTACTCGGCTGATCCGAGGTTGGACCCACCTTGAACGTCAAAAGGGCGGTATTGGTTTACGTGGACCAGGTGAAACTCAACTAGAAACAGATAGACGTTTATTACGTGTACGTATTCAAAGTATTCGAGCGCGATTACAAAAAGTGGCTGTTCAACGTGAGCAAGGCAGACGTGCGCGTAATCGTAATGAAATTCCAACGGTATCGTTAGTTGGTTACACCAATGCGGGTAAATCTACATTATTTAATCGTATAACTGACTCTGAGGTATATGCTGCCGACCAGCTTTTCGCGACGCTTGATCCAACTTTACGTAAACTTGAGTTGGGTGATGTTGGTCAAGTGATTTTAGCTGATACCGTGGGCTTTATTCGTCATTTACCTCATGATTTAGTGGCTGCATTTAAAGCTACATTAACCGAAACACGTGAAGCCGATTTACAGCTACATGTAATAGATGCTGCTGATTCGCGAATTAAAGAAAATATTGAGCAAGTGCAATCGGTGCTTAAAGAGATTGAAGCCGATGACGTCCCGCAGCTATTAATTTATAATAAAATTGACGCGCTTGATAATGTTGCTCCGCGTATTGATCGAGATAGTGAAGGCCAACCTATAAGAGTATGGTTGTCTGCACAAACAGGTGAAGGGTGTGAATTACTAAGCGAAGCCATTAGTGAGTTGCTTGCTAAAAAAATGTTTAGTGAAACGCTTTTATTAACCCCTTTATACGGGCGTTTAAGGGCTTCACTGTTTAGCTTAAATGCGGTGCATGAAGAGCGATTTGATGAACAAGGTAATTGGCTGCTAGATGTTAGGATGCCAATGGTTGAATGGAATCGCTTAATTAAAGAATTTGGTCCTGAAATTGTTGGTTTTATCAACTAAGACTAAAAATTGACGTTTAAATGTCGGTTTTTGTATGAGAAACGCGGTAGATTTGATAGATTTAACACAATTTCCTAATTTATTTAGATAACAATGGAGTATAGCTATGGCCTGGAATGAACCGGGTAATAATGGCAATGACAAAGATCCGTGGAACAATAAAGGCGGACGTGATCAAGGCCCACCTGATTTAGACGAGGTGTTCCGCAAGTTTAGTAACAAGTTCGGCGGCTTATTTGGCGGTAAAAAATCCGGCAATGGAAGCGGTGGCGGACTTGGCGGAGCCGGTATTTCATTTATCCTCATTATCGCTGCTATTGTGTGGGCGTTAAGTGGTATTTACACGGTTAAAGAAGCCGAACGTGGTGTTGTTTTACAATTTGGTAAGTATGACCGAATTGCTGAACCAGGCCTGCGTTGGAAAATGACATTTATTGAAACGGTTATCCCAGTTGATATTGAAGCCGTTCGTTCACTGTCGGCGTCTGGTTTTATGCTTACTGAAGATGAAAATGTGGTAAGCGTTGAGTTTCAGGTGCAATACCGTGTTATTGACCCATACCTTTACAAGTTTAGCGTAACGAATGCTGATAGCAGCTTAGAAGAAGCGTTAGATAGTGCACTACGTTATGTTGTTGGTCATGCAAAAATGGACCAAGTTTTAACCAACGGCCGTGAAGTGGTGCGTCAAAATACATGGGATGAGCTTAACAAGGTAATCGAACCATACAATCTTGGTTTAATTGTTACTGATGTTAACTTTAAAGATTCTCGTCCACCGACTGAAGTTAAAGATGCGTTTGATGATGCGATTGCAGCACAAGAAGATGAAGAACGTTTCATCCGTGAAGCAGAAGCATATGCGCGTGAAATTGAACCGCGTGCACGTGGTCAAGTAACACGTATGACGCAAGAAGCTGAAGGTTACCAAGAGCGCATTACATTAGAAGCACAAGGTGAGGTTGCTCGTTTTGAGAAACTATTACCGGAGTATCTAGCGGCTAAAGAAGTAACCCGCGAACGCTTATACATTGATGCAATGGAAGAAGTGTTAGGCAGTAGTTCTAAGGTGTTAGTTGATGTGAAGGGTGGTAATAACATGATGTACTTACCTCTTGATAAAATCATGGAAAAGCAAGGCACAGCAACACGTGTTGCACTACCAAGCTCAAGTGACATTCAAGACTTAAGGAACAAAGTAAATACATCACGTAATAGCACCGTTAATAGCAGCAATGACCGCTTTAACAACGATCGCTTTAACTAGGGGAGATAAGCATAATGAAAAATTTTAGTTTAGTAATATTACTAGTTGCCATTGTGATGTCTTTCTCGTCGGTATTTGTTGTACCTGAAGGGCAAAAAGCAATTGTGCTATTGTTTAGTAAAGTACAAAAAGATAACGATGATCAAGCGGTTGTTTATGGCCCGGGTCTGCATTTGAAAGTCCCATTTTTCAGCCAAGTACGTCGTATTGATGCGCGTATACAAACGCTAGATGGTACGCCGGATCGTTTTGTTACGAGTGAGAAAAAAGACTTAATTGTTGATTCGTTTGTTAAATGGCGCGTTAATGACTTTAGTGCTTTTTACCTGCGTGCCCGTGGCGATAAGCAATATGCTGAAACGCTACTTGAGCAAAAGGTTAACAATGGCCTTCGTACTAACTTTGGTACACGTACAATTCGTGAAATTGTATCGGGTGAGCGAAGTGAGCTTATGGAAGAGGCATTAGTTCAAGCATCTGAGAGTGCTCGAGAGTTAGGCATTGAGGTGCTTGATGTACGTGTTAAGCAAATTAACTTACCTCAAGAAGTAAGTAGTTCAATTTATCAACGTATGCGTGCTGAGCGTACTGCTGTTGCTAAAGAACACCGCTCTGAAGGTCAGGAAAAAGCAGAGACTATTCGTGCAAGCGTTGACCGTCGAGTAACGGTTATGCTTGCAGACGCTGAGCGTAATTCTCGTTCAGTGCGTGGTCAAGGTGATGCAGATGCTGCGGCTATTTATGCAAATGCGTATAACAAAGATCCAGAGTTTTTTAGCTTTGTACGTTCTTTAGAAGCGTATAAGAAAACATTTAAAGGTAAGCAAGACGTTATGGTACTTTCACCAGACAGTGACTTCTTCCAGTATATGAAAGGCGCTAAAGCGCAGTAGACTATATTTTTTACTTTTAAAATATAAAGCCTCGCACATGCGGGGCTTTTTGTTAAATACAATCTAGAACTTTAAATCACTGTTATATATGTGGTTATTTACTCATATTTTAATTTAATAATTCTTCGCAGAAAAAATAAGCTGAACAGGGGTGATCTTTACTTGGGTTTTCTGGTAAAATCTCGTCCTAATTTTCTCTAAGTGAATTTACAATGGGTAAAAACGTTGTTGTATTAGGCACCCAATGGGGTGACGAAGGTAAGGGTAAGGTAGTTGACCTCCTTACGGACAAAGCATCTTTAGTAGTTCGTTATCAAGGTGGCCACAATGCAGGTCATACTTTAGTTATCGAAGGTAAAAAGACGGTTCTACACCTTATTCCATCGGGTGTATTACGTGACAATGTTAAATGTGTGATTGGTAATGGTGTTGTTTTATCACCAGAAGCGCTAATGAAAGAAATTGGCATGCTTGAAGAACGTGGCGTACCAGTACGCGAGCGTCTTTTGATAAGTGAAGCATGCCCGCTAATTTTGCCTTTCCATGTAGCATTAGATGTAGCCCGTGAAACTGCTCGTGGCGATAAGCCAATTGGTACAACTGGCCGTGGTATCGGTCCTGCGTACGAAGATAAAGTAGCACGTCGTGGTTTACGCGTAGGCGACTTATTTAATCCAGAATTATTTGCAGCTAAACTAAAAGAAGTACTTGAATATCATAACTTCACATTAGTTAATTACTACAAAGTAGATGCTGTAGATTTCCAAAAAACGTTTGATGATGCAATGGCTGTTGCAGATATCTTAAAAGCAATGGTTGTTGATGTAACTGAGCTTTTAGACCAAACACGTTTAGCAGGTGAGCACATTTTATTTGAAGGTGCGCAAGGTACATTACTTGATATTGATCATGGTACTTACCCTTACGTAACTTCTTCAAACACGACAGCTGGTGGCGTTGCTACTGGTGCTGGTTTTGGTCCATTAAACCTTGATTATGTGTTAGGTATTATTAAAGCATACACAACACGTGTTGGTTCAGGTCCTTTCCCTACAGAGCTTTACGATGGTCTTGATAAGCAAGATCCGGTTGGTAAGCACTTAGGTGATAAAGGCCATGAGTTTGGCGCAACAACAGGTCGACTTCGTCGTACTGGTTGGTTAGATGCTGTAGCAATGCGTCGTGCGGTTCAAATCAATAGTATTTCGGGTTTTTGTTTAACTAAGCTTGATGTTTTAGATGGCTTAGAAACACTTAAAATCTGTACTGGCTACCAGCTTGAAGATGGTACAGTTACAAACGTAACACCATTAGCTGCTGAAGGTTACGAGAAAGTAACACCAGTATATGAAGAAATGCCAGGTTGGTCTGAGAATACCGTAGGTGTAACTTCACTTGAAGGCTTACCAAAAGCTGCAATTGATTACATCAAACGTATTGAAGAAATCACAGGTGTTCCAATTGATATTATTTCTACCGGTCCAGATCGTGTAGAAACTATGGTACTTCGCAATCCATTTGCGTAATAACCTAAAATGTAAAAAAGCTGCTTAATGCAGCTTTTTTTGTGTCTAAAATTCACCTTGGAACGATCTTTGTATATTATTTGGTAAGATTATTTTTGCACGTGGTGAATATGCGTCTATTTTTAAGAAATTCAGTATTAGCTGTATCGTTAGTGCCAGTATCTTTATTTATATCTTCCAATACGTTAGCGGATGAATCGCCTGCCGCAGTGCCGTTATACACTGAGTCAGAGCTTATCGCGCTTATAAATAAAAATGTGCATTTGCAGCGTGTAAAGGCAGATGATTGCCAGCTAGTTCAAGATATTGAAGCGCGAGCCAATAAAATGGCATTGCCTTCGTATCAGTTTTTATATGGCGACATGCTTGCTTATAACGTGTGTGTTGAGCGAAACGTAGAGCTAGGTGTGTATTATATGAGAAAGTCTGCTGAGCAAGGTTTAGCGGCAGCGCTTGAGCAGTTAGGTCGCTATTACGATACTGGAAGGTTAGTGCAGCAAGATAAAGCAATGGCAATTACCTATTTACGCGAGGCTTCAGCGCAAGGTAATTTAAAAGCGCAGCTACGATTAGTGAAGTTGTTTAATGATGGCTATGGTAGTCCACGCGATTTTGAAGATGCGTACCGCTGGTTATTTAATTCTATGGTGGCAGATAAAGCAACGCATAAGAAAATTGAAAGCGCCTTAACAAAGCTGGCTCAAAAAATGCCAAATAGTGTCGTAGAGCGTGCACGGTTACCTATGTAATAGCAATCTGCAGTAAACCTTAATTAAGCGTTACTGTAAATCTAACAAAACAAAAGCCCTAACATAATTAGGGCTTTTTTTGTGGAAATTACTTTATTTAACTTTGTTCTTTGTCTTTAGGCTGCGGGTCTTTTAATAACGACATTTTTGGTGGTTGCAATGCAACAATTCGCTCACCTTCTTGTGGTGGTTTTTCCATATTAATTGTAAATGGTGTTACTTTAGCTGGTGTATCGTCATCGCTGTCTTTATCCCCTTTAAGAATAAACAAAGGAATAGCCTCAGGGTTCATTTCTTGGTATTGCTCCCAACTAAACTCATCTGAAATACGTGTAGCACTCACTTTTCCGCCTTTAGCAATCACGCTGCTTAAACGAGCATATGAGCCTTCATCACCAAATAAAATTTGACGCGATAAAAAAGTTGCACTGTCTTTGTTGGCTTTAGCATGTGTTGTCGATGAGCGTAGCGAAAACACGTTTTTTTCATTGAGTAAATGAGAAAAGTATTGCACACCTAACGCATTATGGTGACGGTTTGGTGAAAGCGCTAAAACACTTCGAATAGTGGTGAGCGGTAAGTATCGTTCAGCGTGCTCTGATTGTGGGTTACCGTAGTAGCAAGGTAGGCCATCCATGCGCGCCATTTTGCAGTTCTCCCAGGCTGGATCTGAAAGGTGTACAGGAATATTTTGCTCTTTCAAACCACGTCCTATTGCACGTGACACATGGTTAGCCCCAATGATTAATATAGTATTAGGCGATGGTTGGCGCACACCGAGTAGCTTAGCCACAGGTATAGCCGTTAGGCTTTGTAGTACCACAGTGATAATAATAACGGTAAATATAAGAGGGACTATTTTTTCTGCATCGGCCACACCTGCTTCCATCATACTCAGCGCAAACACCGAGCCAACTGCTGCGGCTACAATACCCCTTGGTGCAATCCAAGCGAGCACTAAGCGAGACTTAATTGGCAGGTCTGTGCCAAACGTTGAGATAGCAATACATAAAGGGCGTGCTACGAATAACACAATTGCTAAAAATATAAATACATCACTGTCTAACATCATTAAATCGGAAAGCTGTAGACGGGCTGCGAGTAAGATAAACAATGTTGAGATAAGTATCATCGACAAGTCTTCTTTAAACTCTAAAACAGAATCTATTTCTAAGTCGTCTTGATTAGCAAGCCAAATGCCAAACACAGTAACTGCCAGTAAGCCTGACTCGTGGCTTAAGTAATTTGATACAGAAAAACTGATTAATACCAGTGCTAAAATACCAAATTTATGTAATTCAAACGGTAGCCACTCACGGCGCATTAATTGGGTTGTCACCCAGCCAGCTACAACACCTATTGTTAAGCCAACACCCACTGTTTTAACTAAGGCGATAACAGTATGGCTTAATACCTCTCCTTGCCCAACAAGCATGACAGCTTCAAAAACCAGTACAGCAAATAATGCCCCGATAGGGTCAATAACAATTCCTTCCCAGCGTAAAATGCGGTCTATGTCTTGAGTAGGGCGCATGGAATTTAATAACGGTGCTATTACTGTAGGGCCCGTTACAACCAAAACAGCGCCAAGCACCGCAGCAACTCGCCAATTGAGCTCAAGTAACCAATAAGCACTTAAACTAATAACAACACAGGTTGCAATCATACCAATGGAGCAAAGGTTTCTGACTACTTTACTAATCCCTTTTAGCTCTCTAAAGTGAAGAGTAAGAGCACCTTCAAATAAAATAACAGCCACACTCAATGACACAACTGGAAAAAGTAAGTCGCCTAAAAGTGCATCAGGGTCTAAAACACCACTAAATGGCCCAAGTAAGAGGCCAGTGAGCAATAAAAAAAGAATAGCGGGTACTCTAAATGCCCAGGCCACCCATTGGGCAAGCACAGAGCAAAGTGCGATACCGGCTATGTAAATTGCTGACATAGATTAAGAATTCCTTATTATGATTTTATCTAAAGTATAACGTTATTAATTGTTATTAAAGGGGTATACACGGGAAAATCAACTATTGCTAATTAATTTTAGCCGCTTATACAATATTAGTACGTATTAATTATGGTTAGCGTAGCTAAATATTTTATAAATTATCAATAATCGTTGCTATCTCATTGTTTTAAAATTAAAAATCTCTAATTTTAAATGTTTTATAATGTGGTCGTCTGAATTCTAGCCTTGATCTTACCCCCTTATTTGGCGTATTATACTTCGAGTTCAAATAATTAGGTATCTAATTAAATTATTTAGGAAATAAATTTACCGTTAATGTTACGGTCATATTTGCTAGGTATAATAGTTATTTAGAAGCTAGTTGAGTATTTGAACATCTAAAATTTAATTTATTCGATTACTTGATACGGTTTATCTCAGCTATATAAAGTTTGAGTTGAATTGATATCTTTCAATGTTTAATCCCCATCGTGGCGGTTAAATCTCGGTCCTATAGTCTTCACCCTATCTGTTGGTGTACCAGACTTTAGAGGCTCTATGTATGTTGTTAATAGAAAAGCCACCAAGGCTTTTTACAGCGATGCATAAACAACACTTTTTAAACTTTCTTATAGGCACTACTTTCATTGCAAGGTATCTGCTCTTTTATATCTGAGCTTAAATTTAAAACATTACTTTTAGATTTTGGCTTACTTGTGTGCGTTTAAAAGTGTTGCTGAAAAACACAAATTCGAAGCTGCATTTACGGGTAGCTATTTAGTTTAGCTCATTAGCACTGAGCACAGATAAAATGGAAAGTAGAAGACTTATGCAAAAGTTAAATTGGCGACGCATTGTATTAAAAGTAGGTAGTGCACTAATTGCACCAGATCAAGACGGCTGTCGTTCTCGTTACATACTTACTATCGCACAGTTTATTGTTCGTTGTCGTGCTCGCGGCATTGAAGTAATTTTAGTTTCATCAGGTTCGGTTGCAGCGGGCTCGCATCTATTTCCATCAGACCAGCCTCGTTCAGTTGTATTGAAAAAGGCAATGGCCGCAGCGGGTCAAACTGAAATGATCGCTATGTGGGACCGCTTCTTTGATTTTCCATCTGCCCAGCTTTTGTTAACTCATGGTGATTTGCGTGACCGTGAGCGCTATCAGAGCATTCGTGAAACCGTATTTACTTTGCTTGAACATGGTGTACTGCCAATTATTAACGAAAATGATGCAGTAACAACTGATGATCTAAAAGTGGGTGATAACGATAATTTATCAGCAATGGTGGCAGCTGCTGCCGATGCAGACGCTTTACTTATTTTTTCAGATGTTGATGGTTTATACGATAAAAATCCGAATCTTCATGACGATGCTGTTTTATTACCTGAAATAAAATCAATTGATGAGTCTATTTATGCCATGGCAGGATGTGCTACAAGCTCTGTAGGTACTGGCGGAATGAAGACTAAGATTGAAGCTGCAGAAAAGGCAACATCGCATGGTATTGCAACGTACATTATCAATGGTTTTAAAGAAGAAACATTTAATCGCTTACTCGCGGGCGACAATCCAGGCACGATATTTTCACCATACGAAAAACCAATGCAAGACTCGGTGCACTGGATGACACATACTGCAAATGAGCAGGGTGAAGTTGTGGTTGATGGATCGTTTGATGAGTCAATTGAAGGTGAAACAGGCATTATTCGCGGTGATGAAATTGTTGAAGTACATGGTGAGTTTGCAATTGGTGACACCATACTTGTTAGAAGTGAAGATGGTACGCGTTTAGCTAAAGCGACCGCAAATTACAGTAGTTGTTTGTTGAATTTTATTGCGGACAACGAACAAAGTGAATTTAGTGAAAAAATGCAGGACTCTATTGGTCCTGTCATTTCAGAAAAAGATATCGCATTATTGGAGAAGTCATGAGTTTAATTACGGATATTTCGCGTCAAGCAGCTAAAGCTGCAAACACACTTGCTTTACTCGACACCGAGACAAAAAATCAAGTATTAACAGAGATGGCTGCGGCATTAAGAGAGCAAAAAGCATTTATAATTCAAGAAAACGAAAGTGACTTAAGCGCTGCTCGCGACAACAATCTACCCGCGGCAATGGTTGATCGTTTAACACTGAACGATGAACGCATTGAATCGATGGCTGAAGGTATCGAAGTAATAGTGAGCCTTGATGATCCAGTGGGCCAACTTCGTGAAATTACGGAACGACCTAATGGTATAAAAATTCGTAAGATGCGCGTTCCGCTAGGTGTTGTTTGTATGATTTATGAAGCACGCCCTAATGTTACAGCAGATGCCGGTGCTTTGTGCTTTAAATCGGGTAATGGGGTTATTTTACGCGGTGGTAAAGAGGCACTTAAAAGCTCACAAGCTATTGCAAGTGTAATGCACACTGTACTTGAAAAGCACAACTTACCTGTTTCATTAATCTCAGTTATTCCAGATCCCGATCGTGGACTTCTTATGGAGTTAATGCAACAACGTGATAGCATCGATTTAATCATTCCTCGCGGCGGTGAAGGTTTAATTAACTTTGTTACCGAGAATAGTACGATTCCTGTTATTCAGCATTACAAGGGCGTTTGTCACCTGTACGTAGATAAAGATGCTGATTTAGAGGTTGCGATTAATTTATTACTTAACGGTAAAACACAACGAACGGGTGTATGTAATGCACTTGAAGGCTTGGTTGTACACGAAGATATCGCCGATGAATTCTTAAACCTGTGTGCTGTAGTGCTTCGTCAGGAAGGTGTAAAGATCAACGCAGATAGTTTTGCGGCTAAATACTTTGATAATGCAACGGTGTTGGCTGACAATGAATTCGGTGAAGAATACCTTGATTTGGAGATTGCGATACGCATAGTGCCTACATTTTCAGCTGCTGTTGAGCACATTGCTCAATTTGGCTCAAATCATACAGAAGTTATTTGTACTAAGAACCAAGCCGCAGCTGAGTTGTTTCAACGCAGCGTAGATGCGTCAGTCGTAATGGTAAATGCATCATCTCGTTTTTCTGATGGTTCTCAGTTAGGATTAGGCGCAGAAATTGGCATTGCAACGTCTAAGCTTCATGCGTACGGTCCTATGGGACTTGAATCACTTACTACAGAAAAGTATTTAGTGAATGGCGAAGGTCAAGTTCGCGAATAAATTTTATATTAATTTAGCAAAAAGCCGAGCATAGCTCGGCTTTTTATTTTAATGACAAAAATCATTTTAATTTAGCTAGCCAATCGTTTACTGGCTCAGGTTTATGCAAATGATAACCCTGCAGTATCACCTCCGGATATTCCTGTAGTAAATCGAAGTGCGATTGGTTTTCGACACCCTCTGCAACAACGTCTAATTCAAATAAACGTCCCAAACTCACAATCATATCTATTATTAGTTTATCATTTTTATTTGTTGGCGCTTCGAGCACAAAAGAACGGTCTATTTTAAGTTCTTGAATCGGTAATTGCTTTAAATATGTGAGGCTTGAATAGCCAGTTCCAAAATCATCAATTGATACTTTTACACCCAATTTTTTGAGGTTATGCACAGCTTCAATAGCAGAGTCCATATTATTTAGTAGCGTACCTTCAATAATCTCTATAGTGAGTTGCGACGCAATAACATTATTAATTGTTAGCTGTTCAACTAAAAAGGCTAAAAAGCGTGGCTCATGGAAATGTCGACCACTTATGTTTATTGATAAACTTAAGTGAGGGTGCGTTTGATTAATCTTAACTAATGTTTTTAAAGCATTTTCACATACCCAGCAGTCTAAGTCATAAATAACGTCAGACTCTTCTGCAATAGAAATAAACTCACTGGGGCTAATAAAGCCTTTCGTTGTGTGTTTCCAACGAAGTAAAACCTCAGCTCCTTTTAAAATTTGATTACTATCATATTGGGACTGTAAATGAAGTGATAACTCGTTATAAGCGATTGCTTTACGTAGGTCTTGCTCAATTTCGAAACGTCTTTTTGCTTGTTCACCAAATGAGGTGTCAAAAAATGTAACTCGGTTACCCCCTTTCTCTTTTGCTTTATAGCAGGCAGCTTCACAGTTTCTGATAGTCTCAATAGCGCTTTCCCATTGCCCATGTTGCGGGAATATATACATACCAATACTTACTGTTAGGCTAACCTCTTGCAAATCAACAAAAAAAGGTAGTCTTACGGATGTAAGAATTTCTTGTGCTTTTTTCTCTGCAATAATTTGAGCCCTAGCTCTGCCAATGCCTTTATCTAGGACTGACAACGTTGCAAAGGCATCGCTTCCCAAGCGGGCAATAATATCACTATTATCAGTATTTTCATGGATACGCTTCGTTAGTTCTTTTAGGACATGGTCACCGGCTAGCAGGCCCATTCCATCATTAAACGAGTGAAACCCATCTACATCGATAATAAAAATATAGGCAAAATTTTTGTCAGTGGAACAGTTTTGTAATTGCTGCTCTAACTGCTTTAAGAAGCTGTTACGATTAGGTAGGGCGGTTAATTCGTCATGCCAAGTTAAGTAATCTATTCGCTCCTGAGTCACTTTTAGGCTTGATATATCGCTAAATACACCGATGTAGTGATCGTTGGTATCGTGTTCATTTTTTACAAGGCTTAACGTTAGCAGTTCAGGATATAACTCACCACTTTTGCGTCGGGTAACTAACTCACCACTCCAGTAGCCGGCTTCACTTGCGTGTTGCCATACTTGTTCAAAGTTTACATTTGGCTGATTATTTTGTTTGATATCGTGAATGTGCATATTTAACGAGTCATCTTCATCGTAACCCGTGATGCGGCAAAATGAAGGGTTAACCGCGATTATTTTGCCTGCACTGTTGGTTATCACAACACCGTCAGCTGTACTTGTTAGTGCGTGAAAAAATAGTTGATGTTTAGATGATAGTTGTTTTAATTCTTTTTCTCTAACATCGAGCTCCATCGCTAAAGATTCTATTTCAAGCAGCTTGTCATTTAGGTCAAAGTTTTTCTCTATTAATCGGTCTAGCATACCTTGTGCTGTTATATGTGTACGAATGCGAGCTCTGACCAAGGCTAATTTATAAGGCTTGTGAATATAGTCTATGGCGCCCATAGCAAAGCCTTTTTCTTCTGACTCTTCTTCTGTCAGTGCGGTAACAAATATGATCGGAACGCTTTTTGTTTTGGGTTTCCCTTTTATTATGGTGCACACTTCATAACCATTCATTCCCGGCATCATTATGTCGAGTAAAATTAAATCTGGGCGGGTAGACTCAATAAACGTTAGTGCTTGTTCTCCACTTATCGATATTCGAACATCGTAGTCGGTTGAAAGTCCTTCTACCAAAACATGTAAGTTACTTGGTTCGTCATCAACAATTAGAATTAAAGGTTTTTGTCGTTGCGCTTTTTCTTCACTTTTATTTGTGGTGGAATAAGTTAAATGCACTATTAATCCTTTTTACATAGTATTTAAATTCTGAATCACTCAATCATAAATGCTTTGTGTCTGCTTTATATGTTTCAATAATCGAAATTACAGACGGATAGTCGAAATTATTAATCGCCTCTATTAGTTTTGATAAGGCGTGTTCAGTATCATAGCTATTCGCTTCTAAATGCCTTTTTAGGTAGTTTGGGATAGGACGAGACGCTAATGCTAGTGAGTGAATCTCATTTATCACTACCAGCTCATCTTCGAGATTGTGTCGTTTCGGCTCTATTTTTTCCAAATTGAGTGTCGCTAATAATTCTTTAATAGAAAAAAGCGTTGCTGCCAAATTTTCTTTTAATAAATCTATATTAAGCGAGTTTTCCTCAAGTAGTGCTTTTTCAGTCTCTAATGCACATTTTTGCAACTTTTCTAGCCCTAATGTACCCGCTAACCCCTTCAGTGTATGCACCGTTCGCTTTAAAGTAGCAACATCATTATTGTTTATTAATAAATCAGCCTTCGCTGAAAAGTCATTATTACCATCTATAAACCGAGTAAGCAATGTCATGAGTAAGGTTTCATTGTTATCAACGTTTTGCTTTGCTTTTACTAAATTTATTGTTTGCAAATTATCTCTACTTTTTAGGTGGTTATCTAAGCTTTCGTAAAGCGCGTCAAATACAATGGGTTTAGCCAAAAAGTCATCCATACCTGCATCAGCGGCTGCTTTTTTATCTCTGGGCTCTACAGCAGCACTTAAAGCAATAATAGGCATATTGTATCCTTTAGCTCTTAGTTGTTTAGTGGCTTCAAGGCCGTCCATATGGGGCATTTGTATATCCATAAATACAATGTCAAAGTGTTGAGCTGATACTTTATCTATAGCGTCTAGCCCATCGTTTGCAATTGTTGTATTAAGGTCAAATTTACCTAGCATTGCAGAGGTTATTTCTTGGTTAAGTTTGTTATCGTCCACAACAAGTGCTTTAAAATCAGTTAGTTTTGGCAGGACTACCTTTGCAGGTAAAGGGTTGTTTTTGCCAGCAGTGTCATTAATTAATTGCTGTTCTGCAATGGTGAATGGAAGAGTAAATAAAAACTCACTTCCTTTGCCAAGTTCGCTTTTTACTTGTATGTCACCACCTAATAATTTGGTTAACTGTTTGCTAATCGTTAGGCCAAGCCCTGTGCCTCCGTACTTTCTTGTTGTACTTGAGTCGCCTTGAGCAAATGATTCAAACACCCTATCAGATTGGGCTTGCGTCATACCAATTCCGGTATCACTAATGCTAAAGCGCAACTGTACTTTGTTTTCTTTTTGAAAAATGACTTCTATGGTTAATGACACCTCACCCTTATCGGTAAACTTAATGGCATTACCAATGCAATTATTAATTATTTGATTTAGCTGTATAGGATCGCCCAACAGAGTCAAGTGTCTGTCGGCATGCACAACACAATTTAATGCTAGTCCTTTTTGTTGTGCATTAATCGAAAATAAATCTTCAACGTTAGATACGATCGTATCAAGTGTAAAAGGAATTTTCTCAAGTTTGACGTTATCAGAATCGAGTTTTGAAAAGTCTAAAATATTGTTTAAAACTTGCAGCAGGCTCTGCGCACTAGAAAATGCTTTTTTAGCATATTGCTCCTGCTTAGCGGGCATTTCACTACTTTGTAAGAGTTGAAGCATACCCAATATTCCGTTCATAGGAGTGCGAAGTTCATGGCTCATATTGGCTACAAAATCTATTTTTGTTTTATTTGCTCTGTTTGTTTCTTCTATTGCACGTGTAAGGTCCGTATTCATTTCTGCCATTTTTACATTTAAAGCGCGTGTTTCATCAAGTAATTGCTTCGTTTCCTCACTTTTTAAATAAAGCGTATTAGCTGCTTTTAACACAGATGCAATTTCGGTTAGCTTTGCATGCTTATTTTTTAGTTTAATCGGCTCACCTTCATTCATACTATTAAGTAACAGGGTAAGCTGTGAAATAGGCTTGATAACAAAGGTAAAAATAAAATAACAAAGGAGTAAAAGGATAATTAAAATTAAAAAGGTAAACAGGCTGCTTTGCTTAGTTTTTTTTGTCAATTCGCTATTAAATTGTAATTTAGCCAAGTTTAGCTTTTCTTCTTCAGCGCTTTTAATTTTATTAGATAGGTATAAAAGTTCGTTTTCGATCCCTGTAAGCACTACATTTACAGAGTACGTATAACTGCGAGTTAGAAGTATTAGTTGGTTATGTGTTTTTTTTAAATTAATTGTTTTATCAAGCAAGGAGTCATTAATAGCCGACATACGGTTAATTTTTGTGTGCAAAAACTCTAGATTTTGCTTCACATTTTGAGCTTCATCAAAATTAGGTTTATAAAGATAGCTGACAGCTGCATGCTTAAGGTTACTAATGGTTAGTAAAATATCATTGTAGAGAATTTTTTTATCTTCATTTGATAGTGACTCAAGTGCCATTACCTTTTTTTGTAGCTCTTCAATGGGCTGTTTAAATCCAGATGAGTATATTTGCTCGCGCTTTTGTCTGTTAATAACTACTTTTTCAAATGTAGTTTCATAGTTTTTTAGGTGCTCGCTGAGGCGGGTAAGCATATTTTTATATTCAGGGGTTTTGTCTAGTGTGTTTAATGTTAATTGCCCTAAATGACTATTTGCTTGGTCTAAATATGTTTTAAACTTTGCAATATTATTTTTATTAGCGTCATCAATAAATGAAACTGCATGACTTTGTAAGGCCATTACATCTCTTTCTAGCTTTACGACAGCTTCACTTTTACTAATTGCATTGTTTTGAATGTTTTGCAGGCTGGTTAACGATTTTTGTAAGTGGTTAAATAAATAACTTTGTAAAAGAAGTAGTCCAGCTAGTACCGCTAAGGTCGCAATTATTTTTGATTTAATAGAACGCATTATCGACTTATTAACTCATACCACTTTTGTAAACTGTAGTCGTAGGTTGGCATAACGGTATTCCACACTGCAACGTTACTGAAGCGCTTAGTATAGCTTCCGCCATTTCTTTGCTCGCCTTTTCTAACTGCAATATTGCCATTTGTCTCGAGTAAATCAGTGTTTGCGGTTTTGCCGTCATACCAATAGTCCCATTCATCCTGTGAAAGTAGTGGTTTAGAGCGTTGTGGGTTACTTATGTAATAACCTTGACGAGCAATAAAAGCACCGGGCCATCCAGATAACCACCAATTCATATAATCGTAAGATGCATCTTTTACACTATCATGGGTTTGTGACGACAAGCACATTACACCATGCCAGCCTCTGTAGCCTTCTTTAGGTGCTGCAAAGCGCACATTTATGCCTTGGCCATTTAGCGCAGATACCGCAGGAGAAAACATACTTTCAATATGAACGCGTTCATCTTTCATAAACTGAACAGATTCAGGCACTGAGTTCCAATAACCGCTAAAGTGGCCTTGGCGTTTGAGCTCAAGCAGTACCTTAAATAAGTTATCCAATTCAATACGAGTCATTGCCCCTATATTGTTAATTTTCACAAGCCCTTTAGCTTTAGCAGCAAGCGCTAAGTCAAATAAACCAATAGTAGGCGCATTTACAATACCTACTTTTCCTCTGTGTTGCTCATCCAGTAACCATCCCCAACTTTCAGTTTCATAGGCAATTCCGGGTTTAATAAATTTAGTGTTATAACCAAAGGAGTCTACATTGTGCACGTAGGGTAAAAAGCTTATTAAGTCGCTTTCTTGCTCACTGAGTGTGCCATCAGGTTGTACATTTAATATTTTAAAGGGGGCGTCGCCGGCGCCAATATTGGCGTTTTCTGACAGCTTACCTGTTTTTGTGAGGCTATTTATTTCGTTAAAATAGGTAAGGCGTTTTTTTTCTATAGGCTGAATGGAGCCTGCGTTCCACAATACATTAATACTGTTTGACCACTGTTCGTATAAATCAAATGAACTAGGGTCCATTGATGCTCTCTGTAAAACTGCGGCACTGCCAGCGGGCGTAAATTCAATATTAATGCCTAAATCACTCATGGCTTGCTTACGAATCGCATCTTGTAATGTTACATGCGTCCCTAGCACTCTTATCGTTGTTTTATTACGAGCAAATACATAAGGAGCGTGCGTTATTGCTCCTGCAGTTAAGCCTATAGCTGCAAGTTTTTTGAGTGTTGAGCGTTTTGGAGAGTCCATGATTAACCTAAGGCATTAATAGATATACAAGTATGTATAGCTAATAATTGATAAACACTCAAGCTAATAGAGATAAATGAAAAACAAAATAAAATTAATGAATTAGGGTATTTCGAGGTGAAATTATATCTAAGAAAGGAGTAGGAAAGTGGTGGAGCTAAGCAGGATCGAACTGCTGACCTCCTGCGTGCAAGGCAGG
>OLGX01000233.1_pt1 | contig 26536 bp, 19 predicted proteins | sample 1609451 | NCBI WGS metagenome assembly OLGX01 (sample SAMN05416834, study PRJEB24817) | seawater metagenome | isolation source: Sea water | place: Canada:Atlantic | collected 2013-07
AGATCTACACTATCCTCTTCGTCGGCAGCGTCAGATGTGTATAAGAGACAGTGGTTATACTGCTCATTGTTATATTAGGGTTTATGCTCGCAGGACTTGTAGGCCAATCGATGAATGACTTTAGCGAAAATTTGCCGAAATACCGGAAACAACTGGTCGAGCAATTTTCTTTTGTGATTGGTCGCCTAAACGATTTCAACATACAGATTAATAAAAACCAATTACTGTCTTATTTAGATCCCGGTGCGGCTATGAACATGGCAACCAGTTTATTGACTAGTTTGGGCGGGGTGTTGACCAACTTCTTATTAATTCTTCTTATTGTGGTGTTTATGTTGTTCGAAGCGGAATCGTTTCCTCGTAAGATCCATATTGCTTTAGACGATCCGAATATGAAAATGCGCCAAATCGACAAGTTTCTATTGTCTGTTAAGAATTATTTGGCGATCAAAACACTGGTAAGTTTAGGTACGGGGTTGGTGATAGGGCTTTGGCTGTACTTTTTAGGGGTTGATCATTACCTGTTATGGGCAATGATGGCATTTTTGCTCAACTACATACCAAACATAGGCTCAATTCTCGCCGCCATCCCAGCGGTTTTGCTGGCGCTAGTACAATTAGGCCCTGGTATTGCCGGCTTAACGGCACTGGGGTTTGTGGTTACCAACACGGTAATGGGCAACATTATTGAGCCAAGGTATATGGGCCGAGGTCTAGGTTTGTCGACATTAGTGGTGTTTTTGTCGTTAATTTTTTGGGGGTGGTTACTAGGCACAGTTGGCATGCTACTGTCAGTTCCTTTGACCATGATCGTCAAGATTGGCCTTGAGTCGGGGCAAGACACCCGCTGGATAGCATTGCTTTTAGCCAGCGATGGTCCTGAGTTAAAGGAACTTGAACAGGTTGATAGCGAAAAAAATCAGGATAAAAGCGAGGTTTAATTTAAATGCTCTGTGGTGTTTGGACATAAAAAGCCTCCAGTAATTGGAATGTCCAACCATTGGAGGTTACTTCAATGAGTCATTAGCGCTTCTTTCGCTTGCCAAACAAGGGCAAGGTGTTGCGTTTTTACCAGAAGTATACGTTCAAAAAGAATTGGCAAACGGCACGCTTGTAGAAGTGTTGAGAGAGTTTAGACCAGAGCCGTTACCAATCAACTTGCTTTATGTGTCTAACCGCCTCGTTAGCCCAGTATTGAAAACGTTTATTGATTATGTTGTAGCGTATTTTCCTGAGGTGATGCCAAAGCTTGAGGCAGAGGTGTTATACCCTTAGAGCAGCTTTGTTCGGTGGCTCATTCGCTAAGATTTCTGCGTTAGGCTTCTTGTGCAAAAAGGGTGTTTCGTAACTTGCGTACTGCGGTTGTTACCCTATCTGGCTGTGTATCGATAATTTCAAGGCGTGAATCTGAGCATTCATCCAGTTCGGTGCAGGTTAACGCGTTATCCACCTTGTTAAAGCCGAAAATACCTTTTTCAGTGATCATGACCGCTTTTAGTCTATCCGCTTCAATGCCGCTAAGCACGTTCATGACTTTTTTGAAATTAAATATTTTGCTGCCACTAAACACCCAGCCTTGAGAGTAAAAACCTTGAGCTGCATTTTCGATCATCACTGCACCTGTTTCCTCAAGCGTGCGCTGCCAATCAGGGGAAGTATCATGGGTGCTCCCGTGTGGGAGTGCATGCTGGGGATATTGAGAAAAAATCTTGGCTTGTTCATGCTCTTTCTCTGATCTTTGTCGCTCAGCGCAACGTTGAGCTGAACCGAAAATAGCTAAATCCTTCAGAGGTTCTTTCAGCACCAATAACGGTGTATTCGTTAGCCCCTGAGCTTCGAGATAGGCCTTTAATTGCGTCTGTTCATCGCCTTTATACAGGTCGGTTTTGGTGGCAATTATCACATCCGCAATAGACAACTGTTCTTGGTAAATTGCGTTTTCACGATAGCGGCTCTGTGCAACAGTGCGGGCGTCAACCAAGGTAAGGGTTGCTTGCATTGCAAACATATCTTGATAATACGGTTGCTGTAACGTGGCAAGTACCTCTTTGGGGTGACCCACTCCGGTAGGCTCGATCAGTAATCTGTGAGGTTTTGCATAAGATATCAGCTGGCTTAATCGGCAAACCAGAGGTACAGCACATGCAACCGCCAGGAACTTCTCTGATATAGACATTGTTTTCAGGATGACCTTTGAAGAAAGCGCCATCAATGCCAACTTCGCCAAACTCGTTAACCAAAATTGCCCAGCGCTCTGTTGCGGGTTTAAGTGCTAGCAACTGTTTAATGAGCGTGGTTTTACCCGTACCTAAAAAACCGGTAATGATGTTAGTAGGAATAGCTTAAGATTGCGGTGTCAACATCATTGGATACTTCTCAGTTTAGCGTGGAAATTAAAAATGTGATGTTATAACAATTTTGTGAGTGCGCATATGCGCTAGTGAATTTTTACGTAGCAGAAAAATTAAAAGTATCTCATATCATGATGGAAGGAGGGTGTTTCGTAGTATTCAAATCTTCGAGTAAAGCATGTCAAGCAAACGCGTCAGTGAATCATGTCTCCTCGAAGTTAAGTTGCTGTTCGCAGCGCTAACTCGTTAAGCACTCATTAGCACCTGATTTCTACCCGATTCCTTGGCGTTATAGAGCGCTTCATCAGCACGTAAAATAACATTATCGATATTGGAATCAGCAGACTTCAGGTCACTAATACCTATGCTTATGGTAAAACGCAGTTGATGATTATCGATGTTAATTTCAATGCTCTCTATGGAACGTCTAATTTTTTCCGCTACGATGCTTGCTTCGTGTTTAGATGTTCTAGGCAACAGAGCAATGAATTCTTCACCTCCATAGCGGGCGACGAGGTCAGAATTGCGCGTATTCTCTAGCATGACTTGAGCAACCATTTTGATCACTTCATCACCCGTGCTATGCCCATACGTATCGTTGACGTTTTTGAAAAAATCTACATCACACATTAGCACGCTAAGGGGTTGGTCGTTTTCTCGCGATTTATTGAACTGCTGTGCAGACTGTAAATTAAATGCGCGGCGGTTGAATATACCACTTAGTGCGTCGTAGTTAGCCTCACGTTGCAACTTCGAGGCGAACAGGGACACTTTTGCCACCATTGGTCTGAATATAAATATAGCTTCAATGAGAATGGTAAAGATGATTATCCAAAACACAACATTCTGCGCAAACCTTAACTCATCGACTTTTTCAAAGCTTTCTTTCTCATACTGCTCTACCACACTGTGAAGCGAATCTAGAAGCGAGGTTTTAGCACGATCAACAATATATTGCTTTTGGGTAGTTAAGTTCGCTGCGTTTAAATCCTCTGAGGAGTTTAAAACTCGCCTGACAGTGTCAGCAAATTTAACTACATTCTGTTGCACGTTATCCGGAGGGCTGAAATAGAGTGCGTTTAATTCTGCGGAAAAATCAGAATTTTGATTTTCCTTATGGTGCTGTAATAAAAAGTTTTGGTTTATGAGCATTTTATCAATGGCTTCTAAAGCAACGAGTCTAGCGTCATGACTGCCTGTTTGCAGGTGATGAAGTGCAAACAAACCTGCACGCTGGGAGAGCATTCGTTGCTGGCCGCTAATATTAACAATCTTTCCGGTTTGGCTTTGCTGCTCAATAACTTGATCTAACATCAAATGAACAGCACCAGATAAAAGCGCGATTATCGTTAGCGATATCGCGTAGGTTAGTGTCATGTACTTGCTAGGATTTTCTATCTCAATCCCTTTGGTTTGTTTTTTATTCATTATTTTTAACTACTTTAGTGTTAAATACAGAGGCTACGACGCAATACATCAAGGGAAATCAAACACGTCAAAGTAGCTAAATTTAATTTCACTAAATTTTTATACGATGAAAATCCAAATCTTGCTATTAGCACTTAGTCTATGTTGGTCGGCGCCTTAAAGGTGCGTTCTTTATCTGGCAGTTCTGACAGCGAAAACGCCCTTTTTATGAGTCCATTGGAGTTCTTTAAAATGGTAGCGACTAAGGAAAAAGAGAATTTAGATTTTAAAAAAGGAATTCAGCGAAAAATTTAAGCTGATTGCGTCTGTGACTCGATAACATGTGATGGGCTGTTCTTGGGCGAAAGGGCGAAAAGCGACCATTTCACCAAGAAGCATAGCGAGACTCTAGGGAGATAATTACCCCGGTGACGAGACTATAACCGGTTTCAAAAAGGAGGATTGGAAAAGCTGAAACAATAAATTGACTATCATTTTAGATTGTTGTCAGAGACCGCGATGTATCGATATAAGCAACTGTTTAGATCTAAAGGCAGTTTACGTTAATACAAAGCCTAAGTAGGCGAAGCTTACGCGGCGGCGGCGCCCTCATAGAATTTGTCTCCCTTCTTAGTGGTTGCGGGTAATATATTGATCTTTGCCCCGGCAGTTTGAGCTGAGTTCATATTGTAATCTTTTGCTCTTTTTCTCACTTCTCTGCGGAATCTTCCGCTTACTAGTTTTAGGGGATAACACGTGCTGATTGTGGATGATGTTTTTAAGAAATTCGCTTTCCTGTTTTACTTCACGGCAATGCCATCTATGAGACGTGATAGTAATTCTGCAAGCAGGGCAATCAGCGCTAAAATGTTGAATCGTCTGGTACATTGACTGTTGTTTGCCCTTTAATAAAGGTTTGGTCCCAACCATCAGAGAGTATAGACGTGTAGATTAGAGCATTATTTTTAAGCAAATCGTGAAGGATAGAAATACCACACAAGGCGTTATTCTCTGCATGTAAAAGCTTAATTTCAGATAGGTATTGGCCGTATTAATATATGATTTTTATTCAGGGTAATATTACTGTTCGAAACGATAACTCGGTAATTTAAAAATAAAAATTCGCCGCATGATATTTTAGATCCATTTTGCATCTGTTTCTAACTAATATGCTGTTTATTAATTAAACAATATATGTAGCTATCTAATAAAAAGCTATCAAAATTTCACATTATGTGAAATTTTGATATTGATTCTTAATATTTTTTTGTTTATCTTCTTTCCTAAATGTACTCACCTACATTACTGATTCAAAAGGATTTACATCGCGATTAAGGATTATTGCATTGTGTAAAAGTAAGTTTATTCGTTTAATTTTTTTTCCTGCGTCTTTTCTATTATTTGCCTGTCATGCGGATATTCAGTCTAATTCGGCAACGTTAAATAATGTTGTTCTATTTATCGGTAGCACTAGCTTTGATCGTACTTACGATACCGGAATGTTTTTTTGGTCTGACAAAAATACTGTTTCTTATACGAAGTTTAGTTCATCTGGTCATATATCTATTTTTTATCGATTTTCTAACAGAAATCTCACTTTTCTTTCTTCACTTATTGCTCGGTGTAAAGCTTCTTCTCAAAATAATTCCTCATCTGATAACCATGTCATTCAAGATTATCAAAATGCGCATGTAAAAGTTGTTCAGTTCGCTGAAAACGAAATACCACAGTCGAAAAATTGTTTCTTAGGTGAGCATTTCAAACATAGCTGGTTTACAGAAAATATTAACCCGCTTAGTGAATTGACAATGCTCAAGGATATGCCTCGGGGCAAATATTTACGAGTAATCCCCTATTTTGGTGACGCTAAAATCGATATCGATTTACTGGATGAGAAAAGTAATTTGAATCTAGCACTCGCTAACCCTTATCAATTTATACCAAGTGATCACGATTCTGTCGTTTCTGTGCCTAAGAAACAAATAGGAGAAATTTTCTTTGTTAGATTGAAAAACCGTTCGTATGCACTTTCTTGGTACGAATTTTAACGCCAAACCTTACTGTAAATATTTTAAGGAGAAGATAATTGAACCATTATCTGAAAACAGTAAATCTAGATAAGAGTAAATTTGCGCTCAGAAAGTTAGCCTTTCTGGTGAGCGCGGCTGTTGTATCAGCTGGGGCAACCGCTGGAAATAGCTGGTTGTCAAAAAGTGTTGTAACGGAAGGCACTCAACACACTGGTACTTATTACTCTACAAATAAGAAAGCATTCAAGAAAATTGTGAACTCTAACCAAACCTTATTTGATATCACTATTTCGCTCTATAACTCTCCAGCTGGAGATAACGATGCTTCAATTAGCAATGGTGATGAACAAGAGGTGCATGAAGAAATCATTGGCTATTTTGCTGACGCTGTGTGCGAAGAAAGTAATGGTGCGCATAAACTAAGAAAAGTAAGTTTATTTAAGAATCGTAAGCACCAAGCTAAAGCCGATATTATCTGGATTGATAAGGCGTGGCCGCGAGCAAATTTGGCAGGTTTTGGGGCTAATGGAGCACACATTTATTTTGGCGATATATTTCCAGGTGGAAAGGGCAATAATGTTGATTTGAACATGTTGGGTGATACCAAGGGAGCAGGCTACACGCTAGGTCATGAGTGGGGGCATTATGCTTATGGATTGTTGGACGAATATACGGGAAATGCAGATTCAACCGCCAGTGCTAGCACTCCACAAAATACTGATCTACCTCCCGCACCGTCAATCATGAATAGTCAGTGGAAAGCCAAGTCAGACGGGGCCAAATGGCTGAATCACTCTACTAGCAATAATTTTGGTGATCCCGCTAGAACAGCACAGGGACGAGTTTACGGCAAGAGTGGTTGGGAAGTACTGATCCAGGACCCTAAAGACGACCCCAAGTCAGGGCAAAAAACAGCTCAGCCACAACGTACACGTTACTTACCCCTCGACGCAGTACAACCAACTGCGGCTGATAACTGGATTAAGGAAGAGCTAACAGACACGGCTGTCGATTGTCGCAGTGCACTGGATATCGTTTGGGTTGACGGTGATATCGACATGCAAATTGTGATCGATAGATCAGGCAGTATGAGAGGTTCAGCAATCTCTTACGCTCGCCAAGCTGCTAACTTATTAGTAGATGCTACAGCTGAAGGAACGACTTCTTTAGGTGTCGTCGCATTTTCTAGTTCAGTTACACAGAATAGCGAAATTCAGGCTATCCCATCACCAGGGGCAGTTGTAAAAGAATCTATCAAGCAAACAATTGATGCGATTTATGCAAGTGGTTCCACTGCTTTGTATGATGGAGCTCATTTAGCTTTAGAAAATCTAAACCTATATCAATCGACCGAAGGCTCTGGCGCTCCTGGCGTAGTGTTCGTTTTAGCTGATGGGGATGATAATAGCTCATATATCTCTGAAGCTGATGTTATAACTGAATATCAAAATGCTAATATCCCGATTTTCACTTTTGGTTATGGTTCCGCTTCACCTACCGGACCGTTGCTGAGTTTAGCAAATGGTACAGGTGGCAAATACTTCTCATCGCCTACAACACTTGCTGAAATAACAGATGCATTTTTGCAAGCGAATGCACTTGCGACCGACAGCCAAAATTTAGCCGATGCGTCTAGTGATATTCCTGGTTCAAGTAACGCCGACTTTGATTTAGTCGTGGACTCTGGTATCGCTAATATAAGCTTGTTCTTGAGCCATAGCGGCAATGTAGATGACATTACGTATTCGATCACTGACGCAAATGGCGATTCAGTTTCAGCAACGAATGAATGTATCAGCTTGTCTGGTGGAGTATCATGTTCAGCTAATATCGATTCAACCACGATTAATTCTGCGGCAACAGGAATATGGCAAGTTTCTGTCACAAATAATGCAATGTTTGAATTACCAGTTTCATTTAATGCGTCTGGTGAGCCCTCCGAAAATGGGACATATAACGTGACCGTTGAAGGAGCTAGTGGAAATTCTGTGGTTTACCCTGAACCTCTAATTTTGACAACTGCCATCACAAAAGATCGTGCAATCACTGGCGTTAATGTTACAGCTTCAATCAGCTCTCCGTTTTCTGCTGAAACTAAGATCAAGATGGTTGATGATGGCACAAGTGGTGATGGGATAGCAGGTGATGGCATATATTCAGCCATAGTCGGTTATAAAGATAATGGCGTATATCAAGTGACCGTTTACGTGGACAATGATGACTCAAATGCGGTGTTTACCAGTGTCGGACTTTTAACGCCAGCTGAAGATGGCTCGCAGCCACAAGCTCCAGTACTTCCTAGTATTCAAGAGAACTTCTTCCGTGTATCTAAAGCTTCATTGGTCGTTAGTGACGTGCCTTTCAATGATGGTGATGATTCAACCAGCGGCGCAACCATTATTGTGCCTGATAACACTGGTATTGACAGCCAAATTAATACGACATTCGATGCTGATTACTATCAAGCTAACGATATCGATCTTACGCAGCCAGTGTTTGTGCGAGTGACTGATTTAAGCTTAGGTATGTTGCCTAAAATTAGCGTACTGACTGAAGATGGGAGCACTGAAGTAGTCACTGATGCTACTTTGAGTGATTCAATTTCTGCCACGGGTTATCTGTATACTGAAATTCCGCAATCTAAACTGACTTCCACCATGTATTTGGTTGTTGAACATGAAGATGAGAACGCTTCACAAGGCGGTTATCAGGTTAGTATGGGCCCTAAGCTAAATACTGATGTTCCACCGAATAATTCGCCTGAAGCAGGTGATGATAGCTCGAGCGTATTTGCAGGCTATGATGTCACAATTGCTATCCTCGACAACGACTCCGATGCCGACGGAGACAGTGTTAGTGTTGACAGCATAGATAGCTCAGGTGCACTTGGTACGTTAACCTTAAATGATGACGGCACAGTGACCTTTGTTACGGCTAATGCTTATGCAACTCTGACTGCTGGAGACCAGATTGTCGAGGAAATGACCTACGTTGTTTCTGATGGAGAGGGCGGGTTTTCGAAAGGAATTATTGCGATTACCGTTAAAGCTAACTCTCCTCCGAATGCGAACTCCGATAATGTCGAACTGGACGAAGTTTCAGAGATTGTTATCTCACCTTTAGCCAATGATACAGATGATGATGGGCATACACTGACCCTGAAAAGTGTCGATATCGCTACACTGAAAGGAGAGCTTACGGATAATAATGACGGCACTTATTCCTACAATCCAAATGGCGTTTTTAATGCCTTAAAAGTGGGGGAAACCGATGAAGATAACTTCACTTATGTAGTGAGTGACGAGTTAGGTGCTGAATCGATCGGAACAGTAACCATCACTATTAATGGGGTCAATCAAACTCCAGTAGCAAATGCTGATGCTGCAACAGTGGGTGAAGCTGGTACTGTGAATATTGAGGTTCTTAGCAACGATACCGACCCAGATGGGGACGTGTTAAGTGCATCAAGTATAGTTACAGACGCTACTAAAGGTACGGTTACTATTAATGACGATGGGAGTATAACTTACTCTGCAAACAATCAATTCAATAGCCTTGATACCGGTGAAACTGCCATTGATACCTTCTCTTACGTGTTGAGTGATGGTACTGAAACTGTTTCAGCCGTCGTAACGGTAACGATTAACGGTGCTACTGACGCTAAAGAAAGCTCTGGTGGCGGAGGCGCATTTAGTCTTTTTTGGGTGTTGTCGCTAGGTTTATTAGCCGTTTTTAGACGCACCACCTTAATAGGCCGTTTCTAAATTCGATGTAATACTTTAAAGAGTGGGTTAGTCACTTAGTTGAAAGCCTCTGTTTTTTTAAGACAGAGGCTTTTTTTGTATTTAATTCGTCACCTTGCGCTTTGCGATAAACTTTACTCATACAAATTCCATATGCTGGTGGCGAGTTATTCTTTAATTTAAATTAACCTTCACATTGAATTTGATAGTCTACACTGCATGTGAACTCGGCTTTCAACGGGGAGATTTCGTTTAAATGTAAATATTTTTCACATCAACGAAATATTCATTTACTTCGCTGGGTCTAATCATTTGTAAGCAATTTTACATACAAAAATTTAATTCTACTTAAGGTGTCAAATATGAAACAGATTAAACAAACTACTATCGCTACAGCAATGGGTGCAGTTGTACTTGGCTCTCTAGCAGCGGTTAGCTTTCAAGCTAATGCGGCACCTTTTGGGATGCAAACATTAGAATCTGGTTATATGCAAGATGTCGCAGAAGGTAAGTGCGGTGAAGGAAAATGCGGCGGCGACAAAGCAGCTAAAATGACCAAAGAAGGCAAGTGCGGCGAAGGCAAATGTGGTGGCGACAAAGCAGCTAAAGAAGGCAAGTGCGGCGAAGGTAAATGTGGCGGCGACAAAGCAGCTAAAGAAGGCAAGTGCGGCGAAGGCAAATGTGGTGGCCAAGCTTAACGCTTAACCAGAATTTTTTGGATAAAGGCCAGCATTGCTGGCCTTTATTGTATAGGCCACATAAATTATGAAACGCGTTACAATGAGTGTTATAGCGTCAGTTTCAATAAGTAGTGAAGAGGCAAATGATGCAGAGTAAGCATTTATCAGGTGTGGGGTTAGGGCTTCGCCGTGAAATGATCAATGAGTTAATTGATGATATCCCTCGTTCTGTCGACTTTTGGGAAGTCGCCCCAGAAAACTGGATACCGTTAGGGGGAAAGTACCAGAAGCAGCTTAGCCAGTTTACCCAAACTAGCCAGTTTACGACCCACGGGCTTTCATTGTCGATTGGTGGCCCAGAGCCGCTGGATATTAACTTCGTTAAAGACGTTAAAGCCTTTCTTGATAAACACAATATTCAGCATTACAGCGAGCATCTAAGTTATTGTTCTGGCAAAGGTCATTTGTATGATTTAATGCCGATCCCATTTAGTGAAGAAGCGGTCAAATATGTCGTTGAACGGGTAAAGCAGGTGCAAGATATTATTGAGCGCCCGCTGATTTTAGAAAACGTTTCTTATTATGCGGCTCCCAATGCCCAGATCAGCGAACAAGACTTTACTTTGGCGGTTCTTGAAGAATCAAACTGTAAAATGCTGTTAGACGTAAACAATATATACGTCAATTCAATTAACCATGGCTATGACGCTGTATCGTTTCTAAAGGCCATGCCATCAGCTCGTATTGCATATGGGCATATTGCTGGGCATTACGACGAAGCAGACGACTTGAAGGTTGATACACATGGTGCGGATGTTATTCAGCCTGTGTGGGATTTATTGGAAAAAGCCTACGAAATACATGGGGTGTTTCCCACATTATTAGAGCGTGACTTTAATATCCCGCCGATCGAAGAACTGCTGCTTGAAGTAGAGAAAATACGCCAAATTCAACACAAGCATATGATGGCGGTGAGCCACAAGGACTTGGCATAAATGTACGATTTTCAAAAGACCCAATTGGCCTTTATCGATCATCTCAAAGACCCAGATAATAATCCGTTTTCTCATGATATAGAGCCAAGACGCATGGCCATATATCGGGAACTGTTCTTCAACAATATCAAAGGCTTCCTCAGTTCTGGTTTTCCCGTGTTAGAGAGCCTTTATACAACCAAGCAGTGGAATGCTCTTGCTCGGCAGTTTTTTGCTGAGCACGAATGTCGCTCGCCGTATTTTACTGACATTAGTAAAGAATTTGTTGAGTACATTAGCAATGAATATAAGCGCCAAGATCATGATCCCATATTTATGGCTGAACTGGCCCATTATGAATGGATGGAGCTTGCGGTATCTATTCGAAAGTTGACGCAAACTCAAATTGAAAGCCAAGCGTGGGACACATCGCAACCGGTCAGTGACGTGCAATTGTCGCCGCTAGCCAGTGTTGTTAGTTATCAATTTCCTGTGCATCAAATTAGTCAAGATTACCAACCCAGTGAAGCGGGAGAGCCGGTTTATTTAGTGATCCACCGCGACAGTGACGATCAAGTGGACTTCACGCTCATTACTGCGATGACGGCCCATTTACTGGTCACGATCGAAAATAATACCCACTTGTCATTCGAATCTCTGCATCAAAGTATGATTGAAAGCCTTCCTCAATTAGAGTCAGAGCAAGTAATACAAGGCGTTAACCAAATTGTTCAACAAATGTTGGACGAACAGATCTTGTTACCCTATTCGATTAGCGCGTAAATGGGCTATCAATTTTTATCTGTTTGAATTACCATTTACGGCTGAATTCATATTAGTTAAATCGCGACGAATGGGGTTTTCAATGCAAGATAATAATGGTTCTCAAGATCCGTTCAATTTCACATATTTAGCCGCTGGGCTTTTGACGTTATTGGCGTTGCCATTAATGCATGTCATTCTGGGTTGGATCGTTTTCCTTTAACTGTCGTTTTTTAATTATCAATTACAACGGGGAAAGCTGTGCCCGCTGCTTATATAAAGTCGGTTATTAAAACCGTACCTGATTATCCCAAGCCTGGGATTTTATTTCGTGACGTGACTTCAATTCTTGAAGATCATAAAGCGTACACGTCGAGCATTGAACTTTTAGTCAAAGAGTTTGCTCCATACAATTTCGATAAAGTGGCAGGCACTGAAGCCCGCGGCTTTTTGTTCGGTGCGCCATTGGCGATTGAGCTCGGTATTGGTTTTATACCGGTACGTAAGCCTAATAAATTACCGCGTAAAGTGATTAGCGAAAGCTACGATCTTGAATACGGCACTGACTGCCTTGAAATCCATGAAGATGCGGTGAAACCTGGCGAAAAAGTACTGATGTTAGACGACTTGCTCGCCACGGGTGGCACCATGATCGCCACGGCTAATTTGATTAGACGTTTAGGCGGTATAGTGGAACACGCAGGCTTTATTATCTCACTTCCTGAGCTGGGCGGTGAAGCAAAGCTGCAAGAAATTGGTGTACAAAGTCATTCTATTTGCGAGTTTGAAGGCGAGTAATAAAATAACATGAGCTATCAAGTTCTAGCGCGAAAATGGCGACCGAATAACTTCAGTGAATTAGTCGGTCAAGAGCATGTAGTCGCAGCCATTTCAAATGCACTTGATAATGACCGCTTACACCACGCTTACTTGTTTACTGGAACGCGTGGTGTAGGTAAAACCACCATCGCACGGATTTTCTCGAAAAGTCTGAATTGCGAATTGGGTATGGGGTCAAAACCTTGTGGTCAATGTTCAACCTGCGTGGAGATAGAGCAGGGCAATTTTGTTGATCTTTTAGAGATTGACGCGGCCTCTCGAACCAAAGTTGAAGACACCCGAGAGTTACTAGACAACGTACAATATCGGCCCACTCGTGGCCGATATAAAGTATATTTAATCGATGAAGTACATATGTTGTCTAAGCATAGTTTTAACGCTTTGCTTAAAACCCTTGAAGAGCCACCGCCTCATGTAAAGTTTTTGTTGGCCACGACCGATCCTCAAAAGCTACCCATTACCATTTTGTCTCGTTGCTTACAGTTCAATTTGAAAGCCCTATCGCGAGCACAAATTGCCCAGCAACTTAAGCATGTTTTTAACCAAGAACAACTTGAAAATGAGCCTGAAGCACTGGCGCAGCTTGCAAGAGCAGCCCAGGGGAGTATGCGCGACGCATTAAGTTTATCTGACCAAGCCATCGCCCAAGGCAATGGCAATGTTAGTTTAAGCATCGTCACCGACATGCTCGGCTTAATGGATAAAACCCAAGTTCTTAAGTTACTGAATGCCGTGCTGAATAAGCAAAATGACCTGGTGTTTGAGTTAGTTGAACTGATGTCAGAGCAAGCGGTTGATTATAGCCAAGTGCTAAACGAGTTGATGAGTTTGCTACATCAAGTTGCCCTGACGCAGTTTGTGCCTGACGCATGTAAGCTTGAAACGATTTCAGCGCGAGCCATTTATCAGTTAGCAAAAAATGCGGTGCCTGAGCACATTCAACTGCTTTATCAAATCACCTTGCAGGGCAAGCGGGATATGCCGTTTGCCGCGGATGCTAGAACAGGTCTTGAAATGACACTGCTGCGCATGTTGGCTTTTAGCCCAGTGCAGAGCAACACCAGCATAGAAGAGCTAGTGGCGATGACGCCAAGCCCTTCAACGCAGCCAGCGCCAGAGCAACAAGCACAGTCTGAATCATCAGAAACCGCACAAATAGCGTCAACGGTAACAATTGATGCCGTGCCCGAAAAGACAGAACAAGAATCACAAGTTGCTGAAATAACACCTGAGGCTGCTAGCTCTCAATTAACTGCAGCTCCGCTCACTCAAACTGCAGCCGCGCCGCAAGCGCAAGCAGCGTCGCAACCGTCTTCGATTACGCAAAGTGACGTTAAGCTGCCTCATCAAACGCCTACAGGCGAGACGAGAGAAACGCGTGACGAGCCGCGCGATACTGCACCAACAGACGCGGGGCGAGAGCAAAACTTGCCTGCAGATGAAGCCTCAGCTCAGCAGTTTGATGATGACGAATATTACAGCGCGCAAATGCAAGACATGGAAGCCCAGCAAGCTGACATTTTGCAAGAAGCAGCGCATTTTATTCAACCTGAGTATGCTCAGCAAACAAGTGATGCGCTTGGTGAGCACAGCCAAACGCAGAACGCGTCAAAACCACAAAGCCAAACGACTGAAAGTTTGCTCGCCCTGCGTCGAAAGTTAACGCAAACAGCGACAGACGAAGAGGAGAATGCCCCTTCAGTAAAAAAGTCTGAAGGCGGGTATGATACCAGTCAATTTTTGCCTGGTGGCAGTGGACCGGGTGTTGAACCCATGGCAGGAGCGGTGCCAAGAAAGCAATCGACGCCCGAACAACCTGCGACCACTGTTGTTCAAAATGCACCTCAGCCAGCCGCTCATGATACTTCATCTATCGATGATGCACTGACACAAGATGAGCTTAATCAAGATCTGCCTCGTGAAAATGTTACTGCGGTAAATTCTGAGTATGAAAACACCCAAAATGCATTCGAGCCAAACCTAAATAATACCGCTAATGCGGAAGAAGCACCGCCTTGGGCGTCTGACGATGCCTATAATGGTAATGCGGCACAAGATGATATCGCTCGCGGTGAAACGACTTTAGATGCAGTAACTGCACCGGTTGACGAACAAGAGAATTTCTCAAACAACGAACAAGCAATTGAAAATACGGTTTTCGACCCCACTGCTCACTTAGCACAAGATTTAGAATGTGAAGTTAATTATGACGTACCAGCATTTTTAGAATCGGGTGAAAAAGTCACTATCGCGCCTCAATTAGATAAATGGAGCGCCTTGATAACACAAATGCAGGTAGCAGCACTAACTAAGCAACTTGCCTTGCACTCAGAGTTCACGCGAGAGGGCGACAAGGTGATACTTAATTTGGTGCAAAGTAAAGAGCACCTCAACACTGAGTCAGCCAAAGAGCAATTGCAATATGCTCTTAGCGAAGTGTTACAGCAAGACATCAAGTTAGAAGTACATGTAGGTGACGCAATCAATACGCCATTTGCTTTGCAGCAAAGTATCAATCGGGTTCGGTTGGAACATGCTAAGCAGGTAGTAGAAACCAATGAAGCCATTGGCATGTTTAAAGACATGTTCAATGCACAAGTGCTGACTGATTCAATCAAAGCACGATAAATTTTATTCCAAAGATTAAGAGAGAAAAAGTATGTTTAAAGGTGGAATGGGCAACGTAATGAAGCAAGCGCAACAAATGCAAGAGCGCATGCAGAAGAAACAAGAAGAGCTAGCCAAAATGGAAGTCACGGGCGAGTCGGGTGCGGGCTTAGTTAAAGTTACTATGACCTGTAACCACAACGTACGCCGTGTTGACATCGACGACAGCTTGATGGAAGACGATAAAGAAATGATTGAAGACTTGGTTGCCGCGGCAATCAATGACGCTGTACGCCGCGTTCAAGAAACGACCAAAGAGCAAATGGCCGACGTCACTGGCGGCATGGCGATGCCTCCTGGGTTTAAAATGCCGTTCTAGTTGGCAGTTCCCGAATTTGTTGACGCCCAGGTGCTTAAATAGCTATGGGGACAAATAGGGGACAAAATTAATTTTTCAAAAGCTCAAACAAGTTGTTTGAGCTTTTTTATTGAAGCTATCTACACGATTGGCGTGTGTAGCTCAGTTTCGACCAGTGCCAAGCTCTCGCTTGTTATTCATTTTCTTCCAGTGCTACGTGACAGACAGGTATTGCTATCAATATTAGTAGGTCTGCTTCGCAAACTAACCTAGGTAAAGTAACCGCAGCTTGTTCAGTAGTGTGGCAAGCATAAAAAATACTTTCAAATAACTGTGTCCGCTAAAGCTTATTCCTAGCATTTCGATAATGAAACCTGCATTTACTCCTGTACTTAGCTCATCTGGTAGTTATTAATGCTGCCACTTTAAAAATCACGGTTTTTCGTCTCTAAAAAGTAACATTGCTTGCGTGTTATTTTTCTTAAGAGTAGAGTGGATAAATGGAGAATTATTTTGCGCTAATGAAATAGGCAAACGTCTTAGTGCAGATTAGTCGTTGCTCAAGGACAGATGTGATGTATTTAGCACAATATGCATATAAATGTACCTTGGAAAAGGGACATGAATATGAACGAACAACATATTGAGAGCCGTTTTTGGTTTATAGAAATGCATGCTTACTGGCAAGGATTGGTGAATAGCCGTCATATCACCGAGTATTTTCACGTAAGCCGAACACAAGCCCAAAAATACATTGCTGAATACCAACGTTTACATCCGCTCAATCTCTCGTATAACCCGAGTTTAAAAGGTTTTTTTACTACCACTGATTTTGCTTGTTGTTATATTTCCGGTGATGCTAATGAATATCTGGAATGGTTACACACGCAAACGGATTTCACGACGAAAACCAACAGCACGCCGCTAACCAATGCCTCTTTAAACCTACCTAAACGCAGTGTAAAGCCAGATGTTATGCGCGCATTAACACAAGCTATTCAATTGCGCCGTCGTTTAGAGGTGGATTATGTGTCTTTAAAAAGTCCTAATGGTGAAGGTCGTATAATTCAGCCTCATGTATTTGTAAAAACCGGGTTACGCTGGCACCTGAGAGCATTTGATGAAAAACATCGGCAGTTTAGAGACTTTGTTCTGAGTCGATTCAATGGCGCTCCAGAGGTGCTTGAAGGTGAAACAGTGTCCCCTTGCAACGATAAGGCATGGCAAACCGTCATCGATTTAAAATTCGTTGCCGACCTTAGGCTCTCACCTGAGCAGAAACGGGTTATCGAGCAAGACTATCAAATGACAAATGGCGAACTTACCGTTACGACCAGAGCCGCACTAGCGCAGTATGTATTACAAGAAATGCAAGTAAATATTAAATTTCTAGATGAATACCCAGAAGCCCAACAACTGGTACTCGCCAACAAAAAAGACATACAAATGTGGTTATTTAATGGCTAAGCAAGTCTAAAAAGCAATTACCTACCAATAAAGTTTACTGGTTTTATTTCAGGGATTTACTGGTTGCTTAAATACACCAACAATCAGACATAGTTAAATAAGGACTTTGAAGCAATGAACGACTTTTCGCCCTCAGATTTAAAAGCAATTTTGCACTCTAAGCGAGCCAATATGTACTACCTAGAGTATTGCCGCGTGATGCAAAAAGATGGGCGAGTGCTCTATTTAACTGAAGCGCAAAAGGAAAACCAGTATTTCAATATTCCAATCGCAAACTCCACCGTTGTGATTTTAGGAAATGGTACTTCTATTACCCAGGCTGCTATGCGTATGTTAGCTCAAGCTGGTGTGCTAGTTGGGTTTGCAGGTGGCGGTGGAACACCCTTATATATGGCAAATGAAATCGAATGGATGACCCCACAAAGCGAATATCGCCCTACAGAATATATTCAAGGTTGGATGAGCTTTTGGTTTGACGATGAAAAGCGATTAAGCGCTGCTAAAAAGTTTCAAGTGGCCAGAATTGACTATTTAAGTAACGTATGGAGCAAAGACAAAGATCTCAAATCAGAAGGTTTCAAGGTCACAGACGATAAAATTTTAACGGCTTTAGATACCTTTGAACAACGTACCACCACGGCTAAAAAATCCTCTGAGTTATTACTAACCGAAGCTCAACTAACCAAAGTTTTGTACAAATTCGCTGCTAACAACACTGGCACCACAGATTTTACTCGGCACCATCAAGGCTCATCAAAAAATAACATCGACAAAGCCAACGACTTTTTAAATCATGGTAATTACCTAGCTTACGGACTCGCTGCTTGTACTTTATGGGTATTAGGCATACCTCACGGTTTTGCTGTTATGCATGGTAAAACCCGCAGAGGGGCATTGGTATTTGATATAGCTGATTTAATCAAAGACGCCATCATATTACCGTGGGCATTTATTTGTGCCAAAGAAAACGCCACTGAGCAGGAATTCCGCCAACAAATACTGCAAAAATTTACCGATCACAAAGCTTTAGATTTTATGTTTGACCAAGTTAAAAAGGTAGCACTGGCGGATAACGCTAATGAAGAGAACAACGCCTTATGATGGTTACATTTGTCAGTCAGTGCGAAAAAAATGCCCTGAAGAAAACTCGTAGAGTGCTAGACGCATTCGCTAACCGCATTGGCCACAACACCTGGCAAACAGTCATTACAGAAGATGGCTTACTCACAGTTAAAAAAATGCTACGCCAAACCGCCAGTAAAAGTACTGCCGTAAGCTGTCACTGGATTCGCTCGAGAGCACGCAGCCAATTTATGTGGGTGGTGGGGAATAAGCATAAGTTTAATAGTGAAGGTGTTGTTGCGGTTAACTATACCAAGTTAGATATTGAGCATAAAGAATGGGAAAACGGCTGGGAGCTAAATGAAGCAATAATGTTGGCCTCAAGCCTTGCTGGTCTATTTCATGACTTTGGCAAAGCAAATGATTTATTTCAACAAAAGTTAGCAGGTAAAACACAATCAAAATCTGAGCCATATCGTCATGAGTGGGTATCGCTAAGATTATTTGAAGCCTTTATTAAAGATTTAACCGATCAAGAGTGGCTAACAAAACTGGTAGAAATTAATCAGCAATCAATTGCTGCTCACGCTGAAAATGAAATACACAAAATACTATTTAAAGATAACGGAAAACATCAAAACCCGTTTAATTCGTTTGGTGATAATACGCAGTTTGGAAAGTTAGTAGCGTGGTTAATTGTCTCGCATCACCGGTTACCTTACCCACAAGTTAACTCGGTTAAGTTAGATGAAGCGGAACATTGGCTTACAAAATGTTTTGATTGTCATTGGAATTCTAAAAATGCAGAAAATCTGGCTGATATAGAGCCATCAGTCATTAATGCTAATTGGCGTTTTGTTCATGGTACGCCATTACTGAGCAAAGCATGGCAAAACAAAGCAAGTGAAATTTCTAAACGAGCTTTGAGCTATCAGAAATTATCTGAAAAAACGGATTGGCTTAATCAACGTTTTGTCAGTCATTTATCAAGATTGTCACTTATGTTAGCTGATCATTATTATTCATCTCTTGAGCTTAAAGATTCAAAAATGAAATGGCGAGATGATAGCTATCAAGCTAACGCCAATACGGATAGAAAAACGAATCAGTTGAAACAAAAATTAGATGAACATAATATCGGTGTTGCTCATAACGCTTTTCTATTCGCTAAAAATCTACCCGCTTTAAAATACACATTACCTGCATTGGCACAGCACAGACTTTTTTCACAAAGTGCTAAAGATCGTAAATACCAATGGCAAGACAAAGCGTTTAAAGCGTCAAAAGAATTTGCTAAAACCAGTGAAAAGCAGGGGTTCTTTGGTATTAACATGGCATCAACAGGTTGTGGAAAAACCATGGCCAATGCACGGATTATGTATGCCATAGCGGATGAACGTGAAGGTTGTCGATTCTCAGTTGCTTTAGGTTTGCGTACTTTAACCTTACAAACAGGTGATGCTTATCGAGATCTACTTAAATTAGGTGATGATGAACTCGCAGTTTTAATTGGCTCTAATGCCGTTAAATTACTACATCAATTAAATAAAGATGATGAAACATCAGCAAAACCTGACCATGGTAGCGAATCCGCGCAAGACTTTTTTGAACAATTATATGTCAGTTACGAAGGCCAAATTTACGACGGGCGTTTAAAGCATTGGTTAAAAGGCAATCCTAAATTAGAGCAGTTAATCAGTGCCCCAATTTTGGTTAGTACCATTGACCATTTAATGCCAGCCACAGAAAGTAAACGAGGCGGCAAACAAATTGCGCCCATGTTGCGGTTATTAACATCAGACTTAATTTTAGATGAGCCCGATGATTTTGGTTTAGAAGACCTGCCTGCACTATGCCGATTAGTTAACTGGGCAGGTATGTTAGGTTCTCGGGTTTTATTATCATCGGCAACCTTACCGCCCGCGCTTATCAGTGCTTTATACGACGCTTATGTCGCAGGTCGTAAACATTATAATCAAGCTAATTTCCCACATAATAGCAATCAAGGCGTTGTTTGTGCTTGGTTTGATGAAAACAAAAGTGAAGTTGAATTAATAAAAAATAAAGAGGGCTTCAAACAAAAAAACAACACTTTTATTGAGTTACGTTTAAAAAAATTAGCGGCTAACAGTAAAGTATTACGTAAAGGTAAAATCGTTAATATTGAGTTGCCTGACACTGATAATAGTGACTCAACCGGTCAAAATATTGATGAAAAAAATCAGCAGGTTTATCAAAATGTGGCAGATAGCATTCACCAACAAATTCATGAATTACATAGCCAACATCATGTAACTCATAGCAGCGGCAAAAAAGTATCTATAGGTGTGGTTAGAATGGCCAATATTAATCCGATGATTGCTGTTGCAAAAATACTATTAGCTATGTCACCAAGGGCTAACTATAAATTTCATTTTTGTATTTATCATTCACAGTTTCCGTTAGCACTACGCTCTTACAAAGAGTTTCGCTTAGATAAAACTTTAACTCGCTATGATGAACAAGCTCTTTGGCAACAACCTGAAATTGCCAACGCATTAAAAGCTGATGTACTAAATAAAATATCGGCAGACAATCATGTGTTTATTGTATTAGGCACATCTGTAGTGGAAGTTGGGCGCGACCATGATTACGACTGGGCAATTGCAGAGCCTAGCTCGCTCCGTTCAATTATACAGTTAGCAGGGCGTATACAACGGCATAGGCAAGTTCCGCCTACCACTGCAAATTTGATTGTGCTTAACCAAAATATACGCGCATTAAAAGGTGAACAAGTGGCTTACTGTAAGCCTGGTTTTGAAACCCCAGAACTCCCCCTCAACAGTAAAGATTTGAATGAATTATTAACAACAGAGTTAGACAATATTTCAGCAATGCCAAGGATCGTTGAGCCTCAAATGAGCCGGGGGGATTTTGCTAAAGCTCCGATAGGAAGTCATAACAGAGAAACGGCTAATGCAATTAAGTCGTTTGCAATTCAAGAGCACAGAGCATTAAGGGTTACATTGGATGTTATTGGGGGAAAGAAAAAAGACTTATTTTACAACTCAGATAAACCCGCAGCTCTTTGGTGGAATGAAAACTCTGTAATTGATTGGAGTGCTGAATTTATTCATCAAACCGAGTTTCGAAAATCACAACCACAAGAGGAGTTTATTTTACGGTTAGAAGAAGATGAAGCGTTAACGTGGAGTCAAATTGACGATACTCGTTATCCGCCTGTGTATTTAGAGCAAAGCAATCGCTTTATTGATGAAAACCAATCGATTGGGTTAGCCCAAGGTAATCATTGGTGGTTTAACTTAAGCGTTGAAGAAACCTATCAAATTTTTGCAGATAAATTAAATGAAAGCTTGCGACAGGTGAGTGAAACCTTTGGTGTAACTGGCTTAAGAGAACCCCGTAAAGATCAAGAATTAAATTGGCACTGGCACGAGCAGCTAGGTGTTTTTGATAATAAGTAAAAGGAAAAACGATGGAAGCAACATTAACTCAAGCGCTAGCTGATTATATAGAGCAGCGCAAAAAATCTAAGTTGGAACCTTTTCAAAAAACACTAAATAAAGTGTTAGAAAAAAGTGAAAACGAAATAGAGATAGCGGCAGCTAAAGCCGAATACGAAGAAAAATCGTCACCTATTGAAGGAAGTTATAATCCTGAAGTGTGGCTAACTGATGCAGCTAGACGAGCTAAACAAATCAGTTTAGCAACCCATGCGGCAAAATTCACTCATAGTGATGCCAAAGCTAGCAGTATTTTAGTAAGTCAGCCATGTACAGATAATCAAACTGTAAATAACCAATACCTTGTTACAGCAAGCTTAACAGATAAAGCAATTGATGCTGTAGGTAACGCAGCAGCACTAGATGTGGCTAAGCTGCTAAACATAACGGTAAATGGTGAAAACCTGATCACGCAATTGCAACAAAACCATGCACAAGCGTTAAGTGCTTTCACTGATAATGTCGAATTATTACAAACTTGGATTGATGGCTTTAAGTTAGCACTGGGCGATGAAAAGGTTAGTTCACATAGTTTAAGTAAACAGGTTTACTTTCCGATAACGTCAGAGGATGGTTCTGTCAGTTATCTTTTATTATGTCCTTTATTTTCATCAGCACTTGCACATAAATTGCACAAAAAAGTAACCGAAACCCGTTTTGGTGATTCAAAAGATATTCGTGATGCCCGTAGAGCAAATAAATACGATGCACGAATTGATGTAAGCTTTCCAAATACAGCCGTACAAACCTTTGGCGGTTCAAAACCACAAAATATTTCACAGTTAAATAGTGAACGTTATGGTCAGAATTTTTTATTAAATACGGCGCCTCCTATTTTTCAAGCACAAGCTAAGCCTCCAATAAATAGTTCAAGCTTATTTAACAGGCAACTGTCATATAAAGTATCAGGGTACTTGCGTGACTTTAAAGCCTTTTTAAGCAATGTAAAACCTGAAGAAAATAATTTTAAAGTCCGTTACAAGCGCGATTATCACTTTATTTTACCAATGCTCGATCAATTAATGATCCACGCGACCAATATTCAAACATTACCTGCAGGCTGGGCAAGTGAACCATATTGCCAACTAAAACATGCCCATGCTTTATGGCTTGATGTTTATAACCTTAATGAGAGTTTCCAGCGTGAACGTGAAAAGCTCGACTGGCAAGCTGTAATAGCGGCTGATTTTGCCAGTTGGTTAATTAAGCAATTAAAAAATGATGAAAAATACCGCTTGGGTGATATCGAACACGCTTACTTTTCTAAAGTGTGTTTGCATCAGTTAAAACGTTTTGAGCGCAACACACCAAAATTAGCGGAGGCGTAACCATGAGCCAATATTTATTACTTAAAAAGGTATCGGTACAAAATGCCAATGCTATTGCCGGTTTAACGTATGGTTTTCCTGCCATCACTAATTTCTTGGGTTTTGCCCATGCATTATCACGTACATTACCTGAAACGTTAGCCGTTAATTTAGGTGGTGTTGCCGTAATTAGTCATAAAAATACAGTACACGCAAGACAACCTAAAGGGTGGGGCGACTATGTTTTTGCATTATCCCGCAACCCGTTAACTCACCAAGGCAAGACGGCACCTATTAATGAAGAAGGGCGCATGCATATGCAAATATCTTTGTTGATTGAAATTAATGGCTTGATTGCAGGCGATACACAAACGACAGAACAATTAATTGAACATGTAAAACAAAACGTGCCAGCGTTACGTTTAGCAGGCGGTCAAATTACGCATATAGAAAGTATTGAGTTAACCCCGTTAAATGAAGAGCAAAAAACATTACGAAAATTAATGCCAGGTTTTGCCTTAATTGATCGCAGTGATTATTTAGCTCAGCATTTTCAACAGCAAAAAGAGATAAATGATAACGCTTGTTTATTTGATGCATGGTGTGATTTTTCTCAGCTTAAATTTAAAACTGAAAAAATAAAAAGTGAAGATGAACAAGAAAGCGAAGACCTTGAAAACGTAAATCAAAAAGCTAATTGGCATTATGTAGCGAAACCGCAAAGTGGCTATTTAGTGCCGATTAATACCGGTTATTGTGCCATCTCTACAATTTATGAAGCGGGCGAAGTGAGCAATGTAAGAGATTCAACAGTTCCTACTGTCTTTGCTGAAAGTGCTTATAGTGTAGGTGAATGGAAAAGCCTACATAACATACAAAATATTGAAATAACCCTTTGGCGTTATGAACATCAATATCCTTGGTATGTCGCTAAAACAACCCCTTTCGAAGACGAAATTATTGAACCTGATAGTTTTGATCATGATGAAGCAATGAACTTTTAAAAATGTTTAGTAAAAAAATTAACAAAATATTTTATCAATGGAGTAATAAAAATGGCTGAAGTTAAATTAAAAACACCATCAGTATTAGCATTTGAAGCTAAATTAGTACCATCAGATGCACTCATGTTTGCAGGTAACTGGGAGCAAAAAGCATGGCAACCAATACAAGTGGGTGAAAAAGCAGTACGTGGCACAATTTCAAACCGCTTAAAAGCAGCAACGGCAAATGATCCAACAAAATTAGATGCAGAAGTATCTAAAGCTAATTTACAAACAGTTGATATTGCCGCATTAGCACATAGTACAGATACATTAAAAGTTGTTTTTACCTTAAGGGTATTAAGTAATTTGGCAACCCCATCAACCTGTAATAACCCTGATTATCAAGCGGAATTGGCTGAAAAAATAAAACAATACCAAACAGATGTAAGTTTTGAGGAATTGTCAAAACGTTATGCTTTCAATATTGCTAGTGCTCGTTTTTTATGGCGCAACCGAGTAGGTGCCGAAAACGTAAAAGTTGTTGTAACCGTGGAAAATCAAACCATTGAGTTTAATTGCCAAAACTATTCATTACGTGAATTTTCAAGTGACGAAAAAATTATACAACTTGCACAATTTATTCAACAGGGTTTAACCGATAATCATGTTCTTATAAAAGTAGAAGCTTATAGCCAATTAGGCGAAGGCCAAGCTGTATACCCATCACAAGAATTAGTGATGGGTGGCGGCAAAGGCGATAAAAGTAAATTTTTATACCAGCTTGATGGGCAAGCCGCGATGCACTCTCAAAAAATCGGCAATGCATTACGCACAATAGATACTTGGCACCCAGCGGTAGATGAAGTTGGTCCAATTGCTGTTGAACCTTATGGTTCAGTAACAAATCGTGGCGCAGCTTATCGTCAACCAAAAGAAAAAACAGACTTTTATAATTTACTTGATGCTTGGATGATCAAAGGCAAAGAGCCAGCGGTTGAACAACAACACTATATTATGGCGATGTTAATTCGTGGTGGTGTATTTGGGGAATAAACTAATATGAAACACTATATCGATATCACCTTATTACCCAGTGACGATATTGGCGTTCATTTTTTATGGTCTAAAGTTATGATGCAGGTGCATTTAGCTTTAGTGGAAATACAAGACAGCAACAAACAAGTTCCTGTTGCTGTGAGTTTCCCTCACTATAGAGAAAACGCCAACAATGCCACGGCATTTATCGGAAATAAACTTCGTTTGTTTTCCGAAAATAAAACGGACTTAAAACGATTAAATATTCAAAAATGGTTAAATCGATTAGACGACTATGTGCATATTAAAAATATCACAGAAGTGCCTGCGAATATTGGTAGTTTTGAAAGCTTTAGTCGACGGCAAAAGTCGGGAAGCCCAGATAAACATATCAGGCGAAGAATGAAACGGCATAACGAAACGCTTGAACAAGCTAGTAAACATTTTTCTGATTATAAAATGGCAGATGAAGATAAAGCATTGCCATTTATCAAGATGAAAAGTCTTACAAGTAATGATGAATTCAATATGAGCATTGCTAGGAAAGTCACAGAGCAAAGTAGTAATCCCGTGATGTTCAATACATATGGGTTTAATAGAAAAGCGCCATTACCAAAGTTTTAACCTTTATTTTTTGCTCTTTAAAAAATCGTTATAAATCATATGGCTACAATATCGCTTAAAATTAGGGGTAAATCTCCCTATTTTCGATAAGTGATTGTTGTAGCTATTTTTTTGTCTGTTAGACTGCTGTTAGCTGCGGCACACGCAGCTTAGAAAAACGGAATGATGACAGTATTTGGAGTATTGACGTTAGCTGCGGCACACGCAGCTTAGAAAAATATTAAAAGATAACGGCAACATTATTGCTCGTTAGCTGCGGCACACGCAGCTTAGAAAACCACAGCAGCCAGTTTTGACCGTGATGCACAGTTAGCTGCGGCACACGCAGCTTAGAAAAAGGACGGCAGCTAGTACAGGCCAACCAGCATGTTAGCTGCGGCACACGCAGCTTAGAAAAGCACGACGACATTAACATTGATGATATTAAAGTTAGCTGCGGCACACGCAGCTTAGAAACCCCTGTGTACCCCTGCTGCACACGCCCTAGATGTTAGCTGCGGCACACGCAGCTTAGAAATTAAGAAGATAAAACCTAAATGATCCCTTAAGGTTAGCTGCGGCACACGCAGCTTAGAAATGACAATTTCGTCCGTACAGCATTTATATAGAGTTAGCTGCGGCACACGCAGCTTAGAAAATCATGGACGCAACAACGGGAAACATCTTTACGTTAGCTGCGGCACACGCAGCTTAGAAAAAGTAGGGCGTAACTAGGTCGTGAAAATGTTCGTTAGCTGCGGCACACGCAGCTTAGAAACTGTCTCTTATACACATCTCCGAGCCCACGAGACGCTACGCTA
>OLGX01000235.1_pt1 | contig 26418 bp, 25 predicted proteins | sample 1609451 | NCBI WGS metagenome assembly OLGX01 (sample SAMN05416834, study PRJEB24817) | seawater metagenome | isolation source: Sea water | place: Canada:Atlantic | collected 2013-07
AACACAGACAACACAGACAACACAGACAACACAGACAACACAGACAACACAGACACACCGGTCGTTTTGTCGGATACCACATGGAGTGCCGGTACTGACCGAATTCTTGGACTGGGGTTTAACGGAAATTCAGAGACACCCGAGATTACCATGATGAAAGGCGCACCCGTATCAGGACAGGACGGCGACGTATTTTCGATACGCTCAGTAACGTATCCTGCGACAGAGCTGAGTGAGATCAAGAGTATCGACAATCTGATGGATCGTCGTGACTTTCAGGATATGGATGTCATCTCGCACAATAATGAAAGTTATGTTGTTGCCTGTCAGGATGGAAGTGATACAACCGGCTTTACCAGTGCGGCTAGTCTGCATATCTTTAAAGTATCTGATCCTGCAAAGGTCGCTGTAAGAGACCTGATCATTGGTAACTTCGAGGCACGTGAATGCAGCGGAATCTCTGCTGAATTTACTCAAGGCACGAATGACGCAATGGGCGCAGTAGTGTACTACGCAGGTGATACAATGCAGACATCCGGATCGCCGTTAACCCGATATGCACGTATTCTGAAAGCTGCCCTCATGATCGATACTACGGTGGATATCGATGCAGTAGGTGCGGTTGTTATGAATAGTCTGGATACGGTTGTTCGCGGCGATGTTGTTGATGAATTTATGGGCGTTACCAGCTTTGGTGATCATGTGTATTACACTTACTATGATGATTCAGAGGGGACTAACAACCTGGGCTATGCGAATACTGGGTTTTCCCCGGCAATCACGCGTAATGTGACCTTCTCTGCAACTGACCCATTTGTCACCGGCGTCGCGCAGCAGATGCTGGTGAAAGATATGTTTGTGGTTCCGGGTGAAACAACGACGGACTTTGACCACATTTACATGGTGTCAGATTCGGATGCGCCTGGCATCGTCGTTGGGGGCTATCGTCGGGACATCAATGCAAAGAGATCAATGATTGTGTCGACAGACACGGCGACTGAAAACTGCTCGGACGTCATTACTGGTGTTTCCGATCAGGGCGTGGGTCAAAAGCTCTGGTGCCATGATGCGACTGATGGCGGTAAAGTCATCGAAGCCAGTTCTCCGGTTTATCCGGCGCAGGGCTGATTCACACCACGAGGTGGCTCTGACACGGGTCACCTGATTTGGAGTAACATATTTGCTAAAGCTGCTCAGATCATTTCTTGAGGAGAACCTCTTCTCATGGATGAAACATCCCCTCGCTGAGGAGATTCAATGGGAGAGGCACCGCCTGTTTATGGCAGAGGTCGGTTCCCGAATGGTTGGTTCGGTGATTATCGCGGCGATTGTTGGGGCTATGTTCGCTGGAACAGTCCCACGTTCGAGCTCTCTTATCTGGTTCTCCGGGATCGCTTTCGTGGGCCTCAACTCCTGGGTATTCGTCGGGTGGCACAGGCGCTCAGAGAAAAGAGCATCAGGTCTGAAATACGCCAGACTGTGGCATTGGATTAATCTGTATCTTTCCGTGATATGGGGTATTTTCTGGGCGTTGGTTCCTTATCTTTTCTTCCCCGATGCTACTCAGGTTCAGATACTGTCCTTGCTCTTGTTGGTGGTAGTCGCGTCGTCGATGCCGTCGGTGACGATGGGCTGTTACCCCGACATCTATATTACGTTTCTTACGCCTGTTTTTTTCAGCTTCAGCTGGCACCTTATGTCAGTAGATTTTGGTGGTGAAATACTGCCCCTCATTATCGCACCGCTTACCTGGATGATGCTGGTGCTGTTCAGTATCGTGATTCATCGAACTCATATGGAGTCGATCATTCTGAGGCTCGAGCATCGAAAGGCCCAGGAACTCGCAGATGAACGGACCTCGGCAAAAACGCGTTTTATTGCCGTTGCCAGCCATGATCTGAGGCAGCCAATACAAGCCGCCCGCTTGTATGCAGAGGCGATGCTATCCGATTCACGCATGCTGACTGAAAGTACAGCGACTAAGCTTTCCCGTAGCCTCACATCGGCCTCTGGTCTGCTTGATCGCTTACTGGATATTTCGAAAATGGATGCGGGTGTGATGCCGGTAAATAAACAGAGTATCTCTGTCCGTCAGGTCGTTGAAGAAATGTCGGCGATCCATTCAGCTCATGCCGCTGAAAAAGGCATTGCTTTGACATTTTCCTGTGATGACGTCTACGTTTCCGCCGACCACAATATCCTCATTGAGATACTCGATAATATTCTGAGCAACGCAGTACGTTACACCTCTGATGGAGAAATTAAAATTTCTACTGACGTTCAGAGTGGGGAAGTCTGTATCATTATCAGGGATACCGGTTGTGGGATTCCCAGTGACAGGCTGGCACTGGTGTTTGAAGAGTTCTATCAGGTGGCGGATGGTGGAGGTGCTAAAGGTACAACAGGTGCTACAGGTAAAACAGGTGCTACATGTAACTCCGTTAAGGGCATGGGGCTTGGTCTGCCGATCGTGAAGAGGTTATCTCAACTGCATAATATGCGGTACGAGTTGAACTCAGAAGCAGGCAAGGGTACTGAGTTCAGAGCCTATTTACCCTCTGCTCTGAAGCCAGTCCCTGCACAGGAAAGCCAGCAGCCACTGCCTGCGTCAGAACCTCTGAGAATTCTTATTGTTGATGACGAACCCGAAATTACGGATGCACTGTCCTTAACTCTTGTATCGCATGGTCACGACGTGTGGGCAGCGAACAGCCTTGAGGAAGTAGAGGGCGTCTTGATCAGATCTGGAGTTCAGCCAGATTTGTTAATTACTGACGATCGCCTGCCTCATGGTAACAGGTCAGATGATGTTCTCCGTATCGTTTACCATCATTGTTCAGACAATACTCCGGTCATTATTATGACGGGGAATACCTCTCCTGATCGGATTAAGTCTTTGCAGACATCAGGCATACCAATACTGTTTAAACCGGTCGGTTCAGATACTTTGCTGCGGCTCATTGCTGATATTTCAGATAAATTGAGTACCGCCGATGCCAAGTCAGGAGGGGAGGAGGATATCGCTCTGAAAGGGGATCATGTTCCGGATTGATACATATCGTCAAGGTAGCCCAGGGACTGTGCACGATTAATACACTCAATTCGACTACTGACTTCCAGGGCTTCGTACATCAACCGGACATGAGTTTTAATTGTATTTGGACTCAGGTAGAGCGTACTCGCTATTTCATTATTGCTCATGCCTGATTTCATCAACGTCAGGATGGCGAGTTGCCGGTTTGACAGACGGTTTTCATTGGCCTTTGGTGAACACGCCAAATGACTGAACCCTTCGGGATAGCTGTCACCACGGCTGACGGCTGTGATGGCTTTTTTGACTTCACTGATACTTTCAGATTTACGCATGTACCCCTTCACACCTGCGCGCGAAATAGCGTGTAGATTGTTTGGGGTGAGGTTACCCGAGCAGACCAGCACTGGAATATTGCGACCGTGTTGAGGTAGGACCCTCAGCAGGTCTAAGCCACTCATACCCTCCAGCTCAAGATCAAGAAGTATGATGTCAGGGCTGTCATTCTCCAGCTGGCGCAGAGCGGACCGGGCATCAGCGATAATGCTGACCTTACAGTCAGACATAAATCCTTCTACAACACTCTTCAATGCTTCGGAAAACATCTGGTGGTCATCGATGATGTATATGTGCAACGTCTTTTCTTCGATAGTGAACGCCTGTAAATATTACCACACACCAGCTTCATGCGGACCATTTATCACACAGATTCAACCACGATTGAATGCCTGCACTTCGATGTTTCTGTTTATGCAGAATTAAATATAACTGACGATTTAAATTGATGCCGGGGGTATTGAGGCGCACTAAATCCCCACGTTTAAACTCATCTTCCAGTGTAATTAAAGACAAGCAACCAACTCCTAGTTGTGCTTCTACCGCACGCTTAATTGCTTCAGTATGTTGTAATTCAAGAATGATATTTAGTTTAGGCAATAAGCCGTGCATAGCTCGGTCAAACGCTTGGCGCGTTCCTGAACCTGCTTCACGTAGAATCCATTGAATGCTCACTAAATCATCGGCTGAGAGGTCTTGTTGGCTGCGCGCGAGAGGGTGGTCAGGATGACAAAACACGGTTAGTTCGTCGGTGCGCCAAGGTTCAACAATAAGATCAGGGTGGTGAAATTCGCCCTCAATCATGCCCATATCAAGCTGATAGTTCAGTACTTTTTCGACAATATGTTCCGTGTTTTCGACATCGAGAGAGACCTGAGAACCTGGGTTTTCCGCCATATAATCGGCGACCATTTGCACCGCTAAGTAATTACCAATAGAGAGTGTTGCTCCTATGTTCAATGGCCCTGCAATCGCATGTTGCAGTAAGCTTTGCTCAAGATCTTCGGCCATCGCCATTAAGGCTTCTGCCATTGGTCGTAGTTGGCGGCCTTGCTCATTAAGCTGCAGGCGTTTACCTATGCGGTCGAATACTAAGATATCGAACTGGCTCTCAATGTCTTTTAAGGCACTGCTGGCAGCACTTTGAGACATGTTTAGCTGGTTGGCAGCGCGAGTGAGGTTGCCCGCTTGAGCGATAGCCAGAAACACTTCGAGTTGGCGCAGGGTGTATCGCATGTTAAGAATCCATTATCGGTAAAGTCGATAGTTTATATCAAAATAAATTGTTTTACCGATATTTTATTCAGGCGTACAGTGTGTTCAAGATTTAAACAAGTCTACAAACACACGTTGAAATACATGCCGAGGGCACTATGAGCAAACTGATTCGCGAGACCGTAACGAGCGTTCATCACTGGAACGAAACATTGTTCAGTTTTACGACGACACGCAGTCAGGGATTACGTTTTAAAAATGGTCACTTCACTATGATAGGTCTCGAGGTTGAAGATAAGCCATTACTGCGTGCTTACAGTATTGCCAGTGCCAACTATGAAGAAGAGATGGAGTTCTTCTCTATTAAAGTTGATGACGGCCCACTCACGAAGCACCTGCAAAAATTGGCGGTCGGTGATGAAGTGCTTGTCGGTACTAAGCCGGTAGGTACTTTGATTACTGACAATCTTCTGCCGGGTAAAAATTTATATCTGCTCAGCACTGGCACAGGTTTAGCGCCGTTTATGAGCATCATCAAAGATCTTGATGTGTATGAGCAATATGACAAAGTGGTATTAACGCATGGTGTACGTTATGTGTCTGAGCTGGCGTATCAAGATCGCATAGAAAATGAACTGCCAAACAACGAGTACTTTGGCGACATCGTGCGTGAAAAGCTGATTTACTACCCAACAGTAACGCGCGAAGACTATCGCAATACTGGACGCTTAACTGATCTGTTGCGTACCGGAAAACTCACAAGCGATATAGGTTTAGCTGACCTTGATCCTGAAAACGACCGTTTTATGCTGTGCGGTAGTCCGGCGATGCTAGATGAGTTGACTGAGATGCTTGATAGCCTTGGCTTTAAAGAAGCCCGAGGCGGTGAAGCAGGGCATTACGTGATTGAACGAGCTTTTGTTGAAAAATAGATCGAATATTTAGATCGGTATTATTCAAACGCAGCTAACCACTTTCGCAGCAGGATATTTAATGCTTGCTGCTCTTCTTCGGAGAACATGGCCATTAAGTCATGTTCTTTTTTTAAATGTGCTTCAACGGCACTATTAATCAGTGTTAAGCCATCTGCTGTTAGTTTTACCATGAGACTACGCCGGTCATCTGGGTCTGGTAAGCGTTCGATCAATGCTTTTTTTTCTAGTCGATTAAGGCGATTTGTCATCGCGCCAGAACTCAGCATTGCGGTGCGAAAAAGCGTTGTTGGGGTAACACAATAAGGCCTGCCATGGCGTCTGAGTGTAGCCAGCACGTCAAACTCTCCAGTAGTTAGGCCGTAAGTTTTATGAACGGCTTCAATATCTACCGACAGGTGATGAAACACTCGGTAAAGGCGACCTATGGGTGCCATGGGGCCGGTATCTAGCTCGGGGCGTTCTTGTAACCACTGTTGGAGAATATCATCGACTTTATCGTTTTTGCTCATATCTACGCGCTGAACCTAGCTTTAGTTCTATTCAGTATTTCTTAATAATATCTTCATGTAAAGATATTTGACTGTCCCTTTATGACGGGTTAGCTTTCGATAAAGAATCTTTATATAGAGATAAAAATGAACAATCCGATAGTCGCTTGGGGGTTGGCTTTGGCCGCTCCAATCATTTGGGGCAGTACATATTTTTGACACAGAAATGGCTAGTGGGTGTGCATCCTCTTTGGCTAGCTGCTTTGCGTACGAGTATTCCAGCATTATTTATGTGTTGGTTTGTGCCTATAAGCGTTTGGAAGCGCTTTGGTATTAGGCTATTGGTGATGAGTTTTTTGAATATCACTTTATTTACAGGATTGCTCTTTTTAGCCATCACGCGATTACCAGGCGGTGTAGCGGCGACCTTGGTCTCTACGCTGCCATTGCAGGTGATTTTGTTACGAATGCTGATGGGTATTAAAGCTGAACCACAGCCCTTAATTGCTGCAATAGGAGGTGTTGTCGGTGTTGCACTTCTATTGTTGCAGTCCATTCAGGTTCCGGATCTTCTCGGTGTGCTAGCGGCTTTGACGGCGGCGTTTGTGATGGCTGTTGGGGTGTTGACGACAGCTAAGTACGGGGCGGATATACCTTCGCTGCAATTAACGGCAGCACAAATTTCCTTGGGTGCTTTGGTATTGCTGTCATTAGCATTGTGCAGTGGTGAGCCTTTTCCTCTACTGAGCAATGAAGGTATTTTAGCCATGATTTGGCTTGGGCCAATCGGGATGGGTTTTGCATACTGGGCTTGGTTTCGTGCGATGACGTATATTCCAATAACTCGTTTGGCCTTTTTTGGACTGCTTAACCCTGTTGTGGCGGTACTTGCGGGCATTTTTCTAATGAATGAGAAGCTGAGTTTTGGCCAAATAATTGGTATGTTTATAGTTATTTCTTGCATCTTGTTTGCCCAAAAGTCTCGTCGGCGAAATGTCCTCGAAGTTGAAAAATCTGGCATTAAACCTGCTGATACTTCTACATATTAATAAAAAGCGACGGATTTACGTCGCTTTCTTGTGTTGAATTTCTGTCGTCAGGAGGCTGCCATGCCCGCTCACGGAACCGTTTCTGCGGTGATACAAACATTAGAAGGTGCTCAAGAGGTAGCAAAAGCTATCCGCCAATCGGGTTACTTACTGGATAAAAACGATTTGAAACGTCTGCTGGCTGATTTGAGCGCCTCAATTTCAGAGAGCAAGATGGAATTGACCTTATTGCAAAGTGTGATTGAGGAAAAAGACGCTGAACTGATTCGTATGAATGAAGCTCAAGTGTATCGAGGCAACCTTCGCCGTCGTGGTGATGCTTACTATAAAACGATAGATACCCGGCCTTACGGCCAGCCTTATTGTTCCTACTGCTGGGAGAAAGACAACCAGCTTTATCACCTCCATAATCGTATTCTTAGCCGTGATACGCGTGTTTGCCCACATTGCAAAAATGACTACCAAGCGGTAAGAACCCCATTTCTTGATGCCGACAAAATTGCCGTTTGAGACGCCTTTGGGTTTGCTAAAGTGTTAATCTATGTACTTTATTTATGAGAAGGTATCGTCCGTGACTCCAAAAATTACATGCTTGCTGTTCCTTTTAGCGAGTTATTCAGCGTCTGCGGATGAATCTTTGTTGTTATCAAATAGTGAAGCCCTGAAAGATAATCAGATAAAAACTGAGACGCGTGTCGTTGAGGTAATTTCTGAAGACGAATTTGATGATGAAGTTCAAGAGCTGCCTAGTTTGATGCAAAAACTTCAAATTGAACAAGCAGCGTCGCGTAATCCCTATGTGTTACTCCCCCATAAACCGAATTATTTTCTACCATTAACTTATCAAAGATCCCCGAGTAATCGTGAAGTTAACCGAGCGCTTAGCCAGTTTGCGGATGAGCCTTTAGAAGTGGCGGATGGTTTTGATCACCCGGAAGCTATCTTTCAACTCAGCCTAAAATATATGCTCGCCGAGAATGTGTTAGGGCCGATGAGTCGCATTGATTTGGGTTATACCAATATTTCCTATTGGCAGGTGTACAACGGGGATATATCTCGTCCATTTCGTGAAACCAATCACGAGCCAGAAATCATGCTGACGTGGGGGATTCGTGATTACTGGGTTGATATGATCCGTTTATCCTTGAATCACCAATCTAACGGGCAAAACAGCACATTATCCAGAAGCTGGAATCGGGTCATCGTTGATGTTACTTCTGTGGTTGATTCCGGTGTCGTGTCGATGCGAGCTTGGTGGCGAATTCCTGAAGCAAATTCAGCCGATCCTGATGACCCGAGTGACGATGACAATCCAGATATTCTGGAGTACATGGGATATGGTGAATTAAGCTATCTTAAGTTAATGAAAAAACATCAATTTGAAATACGAGTGCGTAATAATCTAAATTTTGATGAAAATCGTGGCGCAGTGACACTAGGTTACACCTTCCCTCTGACATCCCGTGTTAAAGGATATGTCCAATATTTTAATGGTTATGGTGAAAGTTTAATTGACTATGACCGTTATCAGGAGCGTATCGGGGTGGGCATTAAGTTGAGTGATTGGTTCTGATAAATCTCCTCGTGGTAGAATCATCGTTTGCATAAAACATGAGAAACAGCATGCTGACGTTTGGCTTAATCATTAATCCGTATGCTGGTATTGGTGGTGCGGTCGGCCTGAAGGGGAGTGATGGTCCAGAGGTCGTTGCGGAGGCGTTTGCGCGCGGTGCTGAGCAGAAGTCACTATTGCGGGCAAAACATGCACTGGAAGTCATAGCACCTTATATTGATCAATGTCGGTTTGTAACGTGCCCCGGTGATATGGGTGAGTCCTTATTAATCGAATTAGGGCTTCACTATTCTTTGTTAGATTTTACGCCCAATACACCAAGTACCGCTGCCGACACAAAACGTGCCGCGAAGTTAATGAAACAATGCCCTTTGGATATTCTTATCTTTGCCGGTGGCGATGGTACCGCGCGCGATATCTGCGACATTGTGGGTGAGGATATTCCTGTATTGGGTATTCCTGCCGGTGTAAAAATACACTCCGGTGTTTTCGGTATTACCCCGACCGCGAGTGGCGAAGTATTAGCGCAGTTACTGTCGGGCGGCTTAGTGGATATTCGAGAAGCCGAAGTACGCGATTTGGATGAAGATGCCTTTCGTAATAATGTTGTTCGTGCAAAGCATTATGGCGACATGCGAGTGCCACAAGTGGGGCACTTTGTACAAGCAGTGAAGCAGGGCGGTGTTGAATCCGAAGAGCTGGTACTTGCAGATATCGCCGCCTATATTATTAGAGAAATGGAGGACGATGTTCTCTATCTCATTGGTTCAGGTAAAACCACACAAGCGCTGATGAATGACTTAAGGTTAGAGAATACCTTACTGGGCGTAGACGCTGTTTTAAATCATCAGTTAATTGCCAGTGATATTACTGAAGCGGATATCTGGCAGCTTATTCACGAGCATGAGCGAGTTGTTCCCGTCGTTAGCATCATGGGCGGGCAAGGCCATGTGTTTGGACGTGGCAATCAGCAATTTAGTGCTCGAGTTTTGCGAAAATTAGGTAAGTCTGCTTTTGTTTTAATTTCAATGAAAAGTAAAATTTTAGCTTTAGAAGGCCGCTCTTTAATTATAGACAGCGGTGAGCCATTATTGGATAAAGAGTGGGCCGGTACTATCGAAGTAATTACCGGCTACGAGGATCGTATTGTTTATTCACTGGCTTGAATATTAGATTATAAATCGATTAATAATACCTGTTAAATTATTTGATAACGTTTTTAAGCTACTGCCTTGATTTTCAGCTTGGGCGGCTTGGTTTTGCACATGCGAGCTGAGTTCACTGATATGGCGAATATTCTTGTTTACCTCGCGCGCTACGGTACTTTGCTCTTCTGCCGCACTTGCCACGAGTGTGTTTAAATCGTTGATATTACCTATGGAAGAGAATAATTTATCAAGAATATGTGCAGATTCTTGGCTCTTTTCTATGCCTGTTTGGGCTTGATCTTGGGCACGAACTACCGTTGCAACGACACTTTCTGTTCCTTTCTGAAATCCATTGATTTTGCTCCGAATAGATTCGGTTGATTCTTGCGTGCGGCTTGCTAACGTTCGCACCTCATCGGCAACAACAGCAAACCCTCGGCCCTGTTCACCCGCTCGTGCGGCTTCAATGGCGGCGTTTAATGCGAGAAGATTGGTTTGCTCGGCAATAGCACTGATCACACTGAGTATTTCACCAATACTATCGCTGTCTTTTTGAAGTTGCAGAATGGCGTCTGCAGCATCTTGTACATCATTGTTAAGACTAAGAATGGCATCCCGTGCTTCATTGGTGATCTGTTTGCCATGATTAATCGAGTCATAAGCACTGCGTACCGCCGCGGATGCGTTGGATGCGCTATGAGCAACTTCACCGATGGTGGCGGACATTTGATCGACTGCAACCGCCGCATGATCAATTTCAAGTTGCTGCTCCTTACCTGAGTTCACAACTACCGTGGTTAATTGAGACATGGTCGCAGAAGCCGTTGTGACCTCATCTGCAGAACTCTGCACTTGAATAACTGTGGAGCGGAGATTGTCGACCAACTTATCGAAGGCCATAGACAATATGCCTAATTCATTTTCAGCCTTGTAATTTACTTGGGTGCTTAAATCTAGGTCAGCTGAAATTTTGCTTATTTTATGGGTAATTAATTGGATTGGTTTGTAAATCGCGCGGGATATAAGGCTAAGTGCAATCACCATGATGGTTATGATGAAGAGAGATGACACAATAAGAATCACACTGGCTTGCTGATATGCGGACGTCGTTTCCTCTAAAATGAAGGCATCCATTGACGTCATCATTTCTTCGGCTGAATGCACTCGGGTGCGCATATTATTTCGTAAACCTAAAGTCTCCGTTAAGCCAACTTGTTTTTCGGCCTCCGCAAGCGCGTTGAAATCAGCCTTGTATTGATCGCTGTCCTTCAGCATGTTGATGAATCCACGCTGGTTCAACAAGCCATTGAGTTCTTGAATACGATCATTGAAGCGTGTGATGTATTTTTCATCATGACGAAGCATAAAGTCTTTTTCATGTCGGCGTAGCATCAATATTTGATACAAGACTTCGTAGTCATTGTATTCTGAGGCGGCATCTTCGATGTTATGTACTGCGTTTCTCAGCGAGCCATATAACCCTTCTTTAGGGGAAAATCCGATGCTTTCTCTGACTGTCGCTAGACGGGAGAAGATCTCGTTATAAGCATTTAACGACTCGGTTAAGGCGGGGATCTCTGCGTTGTTCAGCCCAGCTTTTTCTAAGTTTTGAGATAACGTAATGAGGGTTGAGTTCAGTTCGTTTTGGGTATCATGGAAGCGCGCCACGTATTTTGGATCCAGACGTGACAGAAAATCTTTTTCATGACGACGCAAGGTCAGCATATCGCGTTCAATTTTGCCAACGTTCTCACGGGTATCGCTCAGTATATGGAGATAGCCTAGCTGTTTATAAACCAAGGCGCCTAGGAGTGTAAGCCCTAGGATCATCATGACGATGATGAGTTTGTGTTTGTGTCGAATACTAATATTGTTAAGCACAGCGTTTGCTCCTGATCTAACCCAGCATTTAGCCTAGCAGGCCAAATGAAGTTTTGTAGATCAGGAAGGTAACGTGTCTCTAATTGTGTCTTAATGGACACTCAATTTGCGAATGGGTCAGCTTATAACTCCATTGGGAAGTCAGGTTTCTTTTGAATTAGCTCGATTTTGTAACCATCGGGGTCTTCAACAAAGGCGATGACTGTCGACCCACCTTTAACAGGGCCAGCTTCACGAGTGATTTTACCGCCAGCGTTGCGAATTGCGTCGCAGGTTGCTTCGGCGTCTTGCACTTCAATCGCAATATGGCCGTATGCGTCGCCTAAATCGTAATCGCTTTGATCCCAATTGTAGGTTAGCTCTAGCACTGCCCCTTCTTTTTCTGGCTGGAAACCAACGAAGGCGAGGGTGTATTTGTAATCAACGTTGTCGTTTTTACGCAGCAGCGTCATGCCCATCACGTCGGTGTAGAAGGCGATGGATCGATCAAGATTACCAACGCGCAGCATGGTATGTAATATTCTCATGACAGTTCCTAATCCAGTTAATCAGAAGTTTTTTGCTTAAACTCGCACAAATCTTCAATCATACATGAGCCACACTTTGGTTTACGCGCTACACAAGTGTAGCGCCCGTGCAAAATGAGCCAGTGGTGAGCGTCCATCAAGAACTCCTTAGGTACGAGACGAATCAATCGCGCTTCAACTTCATCCACATTCTTACCCGGCGCGATCTTGGTACGATTTGACACCCTGAATATATGCGTATCAACCGCCATGGCGATTTGTTTGAAGGCCGTATTGAGTACCACATTTGCAGTTTTACGTCCGACACCAGGAAGGGCGACAAGATCCTCACGATTATCCGGCACTTCTCCATCATGACGTTCTAGTAGCAGCTCAGCCATCTTAGCAACGTTCTTGGCTTTGCTGTTGAAGAGACCGATGGTTTTGATGTATTCCTTGAGGCCTTCTTCACCGAGTGCCTTCATCTTTTCGGGCGTATTGGCCACCGGAAAGAGTTTGCGGGTTGCTTTGTTCACGCTCACGTCTGTGGCTTGCGCTGACAGAGTAACAGCCACGAGTAGCTCATAGGGCGAGGTGAACTCTAGCTCGGTCTCGGGGTGAGGATTGGCATCCCGTAAGCGGGTGAATATCTCGGTGCGTTTGTCTTTATTCATGATATCGGCTGTTTTTTTACACAGTAGGATTCTAACAGAGGGAGAGACCAGAAAGTAAAAGACAGAAAGTAAAAAGCCCTGCCGTCCGGGGGGAGGCAGGGCTTAAGCGGGGCTTAATCCGTCTGACAGGCTTTATTTTCATCACAACAGTGTTTTATTTTTATTTTTCTGTTGTTGCCTGTTCTGTACATCTTATCGACGTGGTGTATCCCAGTGGATGTTTACTGGCGGGTATCATCTGCTGGTACTTAGATACTAGATGCTTCTGGGTGATAGGAAAGGCGATTTCGATTAAATACACAAAATGTACGTTCAGTAATTACATAGAGGTAACACTGGTTACACGATCTTAGGAATTTAGTGAAAATTTTCTTTTAAGGGTGTTTCGATTAGGCCGCATAGCCTGATCAAATGTAGCTGCAAGAAGGCAGGTGCTAAAAGATAGCGTAGAAAATAGTGGAGGAAGAGCTAACCGAGAATGGTTAGCTCTTGATTGCTAGGATCAGTTGTTGGCGTGCAGTTCAGCGTTAAGAGCGATAGCGCTCTTATTAGTCACGCACTCAACCGCACCAGAAATCGAGTTACGACGGAACAGTAAGTCAGACTTACCGGCCAAGTCGCGGCCCTTCACGGTTTCAACAATCTGCTTCTGGTCGTCTAAAACTTGAATCTTAGTGCCTGCGGTAACGTATAGACCTGACTCAACAGTACAGCGGTCACCTAGTGGGATACCGATACCGGCGTTTGCACCTAGCAGGCACTTCTCACCGACTGAGATGATGATGTTGCCGCCACCAGACAATGTGCCCATGGTTGAACAGCCACCGCCTAAGTCAGAGCCATCACCTACTACAACGCCCGCAGAGATACGGCCTTCAACCATCGATACACCTAAAGTTCCAGCATTAAAGTTCACGAAGCCTTCATGCATGATGGTTGTGCCTTCACCTATGTGTGCACCAAGGCGAACACGTGCGGTATGAGCGATACGAACGCCCGCAGGCACCACGTAGTCAGTCATGCGTGGGAATTTATCAACACTGTTGACACTAAGTAGTTCGCCTTCTAAGCGAGCTTGAAGCTGCGCATCAGCAAGTTCGTTCAGGTCGATAGCGCCTTTGTTTGTCCAAGCAACGTTTGGCAATAGGCCAAAGATACCAGCAAGATTCAAACCGTGTGGCTTAACCAGACGATGAGACAAAAGGTGCAACTTTAGATACACCTCTGGGGTGGTCGCTGACTGTTCGTCGCTTTCTAAAATCGTAACAACAACAGGGCGAGTGCTTTCTGTGCAAGCACGAGCCAGTTTTGCTTGATCAATATCTGCATCTTCAACGGCCGCAGCAAATGTACTGAGCTGATCAGCAGTCACACTGATTGCTTCGTTACCACCGCTGTATCCCAAAGCTGTTCGTGCGGCTTCAACGATGCCGGCAGATGGGGTAAGTAGTGGTTGCTGGTAATAAACTTCTAGCCATTCGCCTTTGCTGTTGTGGGTACCAACGCCAATGGCCAGTGCAAATGTTGTCATGAGTTTTCCTCAATTGTTGTCAGTTGTCGTCTGTTTATCAGACTGAAAATCGTGCGGCGTAATCGTCGGCGTTAAATCCGAGGATTCGCTCGCTGCCAGTGTCTAGCAGGGGTCGTTTGATGATAGATGGGTTGTCTAACATCACCGCTCTGGCGGCTGTTTGGTCCATTGAGTTACGGACGCCTTCATCCAGCTTGCGCCAAGTCGTTCCTCGACGGTTAATCAGTTGTTCCCAATCTAAAGCGCTTAACCAGCTGTCGACTAATTCTGGCGCAAGGCCATCTTTTTTATAGTCGTGGAAGTGATACTCCACATCCTCAGCATCTAGCCATTTCATGGCTTTTTTCATGGTGTCGCAGTTTTTAATGCCGTAAATCGTAATCACACCAGATTCCTTAGCGGTTTCTCAATGTCTTTAGTTCGTATTTTGTTGGACCGTAAATGCCCGTTGAGTCGACGCCAGTTACATTGGCCCCGTATATTCCAGCGCGCAAGGATACCAGAAGCGGGCCGAGGGTTCAGCTAGGAAGGATAGTGTGTTCAATATAGTTTGCTAAGGAGTGGCCTAATTGAAATGTAAAAATATTGAAATTACTGAGCGTTTTACTAGGCTTCAGGCTCTACCGGAGGAAGTTCATGTCAGTTATAAGCCAGATGGGCCTACGCGCCAAGCTCATGTTATTAGTAGTCCCCCCGTTATTGGCTTTACTAGTGACCGACCTGTGGCTGCTTAACGAGTCTCATAATCGTATTAACGGTTTGAAGACCGTACAGACACTTGTGACCCTTACTCAGTTAAACAGCGAGTTAGCGCACGAACTACAAAAAGAGCGAGGTATGTCAGCGGGGTATTTAGGCAGCAATGGGAAGTCGTTTTCCCAAGCTATTGTAAAGCAGCGCCAGGCTGCTGATGCTCGCTTGGCTGATTGGAGAGCGTTTGTTGATTCGACTGATTTGTCGGAGTATCCACTGGTAGCAGAGGACACTAATCAAGCCTTAATATCTTTTTCAAACTTAATGAGTCGTCGGAGTGAGGTAACCTCCCTCAAGGCCGATCTTAAGTCTACTTTGGCGTATTACTCTGACACGATAGAAAATTTACTGTTGGTACCTGCAGACGCTACAAACTATACCTCCGATGCTGAGATTTCACGGGCCTTACAAGCGTATTACAGCTTTCTACAGGCGAAAGAGCGTTCAGGTATAGAGCGTGCGGTACTAAGTAATGTTTTTGCCGCCGATTATTTTGCTCCGGGTTTGTATGAGAAACATATTCGTTTAGTTTCTGAACAATATGTCTTTCTTGATACCTTTAAGCATTTCACGGATGACAATGGGCTTGCGCAGCTCAAGTCATTTTCTGAATCTAAAGAAGCGATGAAGGTAAACGAGTATCGCCGGATTGCTTTGAATGGTCGCAACAAGCAGGGATTTAATACCTTATCTACGGATTGGTTTGCTGCATCCACAGCGCGTATTGATTTACTCAAAACTTTTGAGGTTTCACTAAGCGGAACGCTAGGTGAAACTTCATCACTTCATTTGGCTCAAGCGTACAGTAAGTTTTACATCATACTTAGTATCGCCATTGTGATGGTTATTCTTATGTCGCTCTTGGTGACAATGATACTGAAAAGCGTACTTGGACAGTTGAAACAGCTAACGTTGGGTATTCAGCGGATGGCTAACGATATGAATCTTCATACCCCTATTAAAGTATTTAGTTCGGACGAACTAGGTGTAGCGGCAAAAGATTTTAATTCTATGCAGGCTGCATTAGCGAAAATGGTGCGTTCTATTGATTCGGTATCACATCAATTGAGTCTCATTGCAATACAAAATCACGTGACGATTTCATTAAGTTCTAAAGGCATGTTAAAGCAGCAAGACGAAACGGGTTCTGTTGTGGTGGCTGTCGAAGAGCTGGAAGAAGTAGCAAAAGATATTGCCAGAAATATTCAACAGATGTCTGACCAATCCGACTCTGCAGAACAAATAGTGCATAAAAGTGTGAGTGTTGTACAAGCTAGTGTTGAAAAGGTCTCAGGTTTAAACGAGAGCATGTCGACAGTCTCTGGTGTTATACGAGAACTGCATGACAGTAGCCAACTAATCGGTGGCGTACTCAATGTTATTAAAGAAATTGCAGAGCAAACTAATTTACTGGCCTTAAATGCTGCGATAGAGGCGGCCCGAGCTGGCGAGCAAGGGCGAGGTTTTGCTGTCGTTGCTGACGAAGTAAGAACGCTAGCACAACGCACACAAGACTCGACAGCAGAAATTGAACAGATCGTTCGCAAGTTTCAAAAAGAAGCGAAGAGCGCTACAGATGCGGTGAGTGCGTCGCAGATAGGTGTTGAAGAGGCTGTGAAATTATCTGATTTATTAACCAAAGAGCTGAGTTTGATTCAAGGCGCTATAGGAGACATACGCGATCGTTCTGATCAAATAGCGGCGGCTGCTGAAGAGCAAGTACAAACAAATAAAGAAGTATCACGTAATACCTCCAATATTTTTGAAATTTCAAAGCACACAGTTGCAACAGGAAATTTCATGAAGAAAACAGCCAAAGAACAGAAAGAGTTGGCGGCTAAACTTCAAGCTGAAGCCGAAAAATTTGATATTGGAGAAAGGCATTAAGCCAAGCGATAAGGGCGTATTTCAGCTCCATCCAGCGTAGCAGCTTGTGTGGCGTTACCTACTTGCTGCTGCTCTTGAAAAACAGCCCACCAGTCGGTAATTTCACCATCGTCATACACGGCAATAAAACCGAACTGCTCAAACACCGATTCACTTTGTTTCGGTCGTAAGAAAATAAAATCGTCTTCTTTAATCTCAGTGTTCGCAGGGAAACCATACAGCTCTTGATTACTCGAACGCCCATGCAATTTAACCTGATGCGTGCCTGCAGGGTAGCAAGGATCAGCCAACCAGTTACCACCGTAAATAAAAGCACCTTTCTTTGGTAATACACCTGACCAGCGCAATAATGTAGAAATAAATGGTGATAATGGAATTTCAGGGCGATCAACTGTTTTTAACACTGGAGCTGCAATAAACGCTGCAGGAACATGGTGATCAAGATTTGAGTGATCAAAATTAGTTGGTTTTACAAGCGCAGCCCCTGCGGCGATTTCGGAGACATAGCTGGTATCGCCGTACATCGTATACGTTGTACTTCCGCCGGTATTTAACGTCAGGCTTTTTAGGGCTTCTTTACCTAGCTCATGCTCAACTGCAGCAATAAAATTCATATAGCGGCCACGAGTATCGGCAAACGCTCGATCAGAACCTCCCAATATATTGGGGATATGTGTGATATGAGCTTCATATCCCATCAAGCTTGTTAAGTTCAAATAATTTGATCGACTAATAAATTGTAATGCCTCAATAAAGCTTGCTGAGCTGCGAAAACCTCCACGGTGCATACCAACATCAATTTCAAGGCTGATGCGTAATGTTAAACCACGATCTTTTGCGAAATTCTCATATTGTGTTAAACGTTCAGGGCTATCAACGAGCCATTGCAGTTGTAATTCTGGAGAAAAACACATGCTGCTGGTTTGAGCATTATGCCAATCATAAAAATGCTTAACCGCACGAATAGGCATTGGCTTGCCCATTAGAATATCCGCGGATGGAATTTGATTCACAACTTGAAGCAGAAAAGGTAGATGGAAGCACATTAAACGCTGGCTACCGGTACGACGCATGATGTACTGCAAAAGAGGAATTGAAGGCAATGACTTAGTAACAAGGCGATAATCAAAGCCCTTGTTGAGTACATCAATAAGATGATCAATATTACGGTCTAGACGATCTTTATCCAGAACCAATGTGGGCGTACTGACTTCTGCATTATCTAATGCGACCGCTAGGGCCTTGAAGTATTCACTGTTCATCGGATGCCTGTGTCTGCGTTTTACGCAGTTATTTTTATTTTTGTTTTTAAGGCACCTCTGATTAATGCAGAGGTGCCTTGAGGCATCACTATATCTGCGGTGGCCTAGAATAGCCAGTATTCAGACGAACGTTTGATCAGTAATCAAAAAAATAAGCCCGCCTCTAATTGAGCTTCTTCCGTCATCATCTCGCGGCTCCAAGGTGGATCAAACACCAATTCGACAGTGACTTTCGTGACATTAGGAACTTTTGCGACGCGATATTTAACGTCAGAGATCAAAACAGGCCCCATTCCACACGTCGGCGCGGTGAGCGTCATCTGGATATTCACATCAGAGTCTTGAATTTTAATGTCGTAAATTAACCCTAAATCTAAAAGATTAATGGGAATTTCTGGATCAAAGATAGTACGCAATGCTTGGCGAACCTGATCGTCATGTACTTTGCCATCGCCGTAGTCTTCAAACTCAATCAACTCAGCCTCAAGACCTAAAGCCGCAGCATCTGTACCATCGACACGCACCATATTGCCATTAAAAGTGACAGTATAGTTCCCACCCAATGCTTGATTAATGGTAACAAAGGAGCCTGCCGGAATGACCGTAGGAACCCCTGAAGGGACTTGGCGAGCGGGGCAGCTCTCGTGAGCTACAACCATGCGTTTTTCCAAAATATACTCCTGAAGCGACAGCGCTCAATCATACGAGTGAATGCATGATCATTAATGGCAGCATTTTAACAGGGTTTGTGGGCCGTGAGTAATGTCTTGATAGGCTATCGGGTCTGGGCTGTTGGGTCTGGGCTGTTGGGTTACGCGCTTCGCGCTAACACCAACCTACGGTATGGTAGTAGCTAACGCGGAATACAATTGTAAAAGTTTCTTGAAAGTAGGTTGGGTTCGAAAGTAGGTTGGGTTAGCGCGAAGCGCGTAACCCAACACTAATGCTACAAAAGCTAAAGGATAAGCATGCAATATCGACGGAGCGATACAAATTCAGAAGCTACTTGAAAGTAGGTTGGCGTTAGCGCGCAGCGCGTAACCCAACAATGGAATCAACAACAAACGCTTAAGGATAAGCATGCAATATCGACGGAGCGATACAAAAGGTGGTACTTATTTTTTCACAATCAATCTAGCAGACCGAACTTCAAACCTGCTGGTAAAAAACATTGAGCATTTACGGCTAGCGCTCCGTAAAACCAAGGCGGCCCATCCATTTGATATTGTCGCTATGGTTGTCATGCCAGACCATATGCACATATTAATGGAATTACCTGATGGTGATAGCGACTATCCATTGAGGGTGCGTTTAATAAAAACGCACTTCACAAAAAGCCTTCCTCAAACAGAAGCAATAAACAGTACTCGCTTATCAAAAGGAGAGCGGGGTATATGGCAGCGCCGCTATTGGGAACACCAAATTCGAGATCAACAAGATTTAAATAATCATATTGATTACATACACATCAACCCGGTAAAGCATGGGTATGTTAAAAACCCGATTGATTGGGCGTTTTCAACGATCCATAAGTTTGTACGACTACAGGTGTTATCCGAAGGCTGGGGATGCGACATTACGAGTTTTCAGCAAGAGGGCTTTGGCGAGTAGCGGTAATTACTTTTATTTACGTCGTGTTTAAAGGGGCTGACTATTGTGAGGGGGGGGTAAATTTGGGGGTGTTGTGAATATTGTTGGGTTACGCGCTTCGCGCTAACCCAACCTACTTTCTTTAATATCACACAACTATATTCCGTAGGTTGGCGTTAGCGCGAAGCGCGTAACCCAACACCGCCCGAATATCTAAATTCACACTCGTGCAAACGAATGCTTAAGATTAAACCGAGAAAGATTCCCCACACCCACATAGATCCTTCGCATTGGGGTTATTAAACTTAATCGTGCTGTTCAAGCCTTCACGGGTAAAATCTATCTCGGTACCACGCACATACGCACGGGCATCCGCGGCAATGTAGAGGGTGACATCATCAGCAACAGCAATGGCGTCGTCACCTTCATCAGCGGTTTGAATAAATTCAACGTCGTATTTAAATCCAGAACAGCCGCTTTTTTTAACGCCTAAGCGTATACCCGCCATGTCTGGGTTTTTGGCTAGCTGTTTGCGTACGTGCGCAATAGCCGCGTCCGTCATACTGACTTCAGCAGGGGCTGCTGGGTCGTATGACTCGGGTTCATGGGCATTGGGTTCGTAAGTTTCAATTGTCATCTCGTTCTCCACTTACAGTAAAAACATTTTGGCTTTTTCAAGCCCGGCGAACAGTCGCTCGACATCATCTAGCGTGTTGTAAAAGCTAAACGATGCACGCACGGTGCCCGGAATTTCAAATTGTTCCATTAATGGCATCGCGCAGTGGTGGCCAGTTCGAACGGCAATACCTTGCTGATCCAGCAGTGTGCCCACATCAGCAGGGTGCGCGCCGTCCAGCAAAAAACTGAATACGCTGGCTTTTTTATCGGCGGTGCCGATTTTACGGATACCGCCAATTTTATCGGCCAATTCATTGGCACGAGTCAGCAAGCTGTCTTCGTGTTTTGCCAAGGCGATTCGATCAACTCTGTTAAGGAAATCAATCGCAGCAGCTAAACCAATCGCACCAGCAATGTTTGGCGTACCGGCTTCAAATTTATAAGGTAAAACGTTGTACGTTGTTTTGGCAAAAGAGCAATGCTCAATCATTTCGCCGCCACCTTGATACGGAGGCATGGCATTTAATAATGCTTCTTTGCCGTATAGCACGCCAATACCGGTAGGGCCAAATAATTTGTGGCCAGAGAAGGCGTAAAAATCCGCATCCAAAGCTTGAACATCGACATCCCAGTGTGACACAGCTTGTGCGCCATCAATCATAACTTTCGCGCCAACGTTATGGGCCATCGCAATGATGTCTTTAACTGGGTTAATCGTGCCCAAAGCGTTGGAAACATGCACAACAGAAACGAACTTAACCTTGTTACTTAACATAGAGGCAAACGCTTCCATATCAAGTTCGCCGTTATCAAATACCGGAATCGGACGAAGCGTTGCGCCAGTTTGCTCGCACAACATTTGCCACGGCACGATATTCGAGTGATGTTCCATGCCAGTAACGAGTATTTCATCACCGGCGGTCAGATTCTGTCGGCCCCAGGTGGCAGCCACGGTATTGATCGATTCTGTGGTGCCACGTGTCCAGATGATCTCTTCTGGCTTTGCCGCATTTAAAAATGTTTGCACCGTGCGACGAGCGTCTTCAAATTCTTGCGTCGCGCGGTCACTCAATGTGTGAGCACCACGGTGTACGTTTGAATTGTTTTCGCTGTAGTAACGGCTGAGTGCATCAATCACACATTGTGGTTTTTGCGTTGTTGCGCCGTTATCTAAGTACACCAATGGCTTGCCATTAATATCTTGATGTAACGCAGGAAATTGCGCTCGAATCGCCAGAATCTGATCGTTGGTCATGTCAGTTAGTTACCCTGTGCCAGTTGGTCGTCTAGGTCGGAACTGCGACCAAAACGATGTGCCAGAATAGGACGCAACCAATCGCCAATAGCTTCATGCGGTAGGTTGTCGATCAGCTCATTGATAAAACCAAAACTCAACATTACTTTCGCGTCTGCTTTGCTGATACCGCGACTTTGAAGATAGAACATCGCCTTTTCTTCAAGCTGGGCAACGGTAGCACCGTGAGCACATTTAACGTCGTCGGCGTAAATTTCAAGTTCTGGTTTGGTATTAATTTCAGCGGTATTGGTCAGCAATAAATTTTTATTACTTAATTCAGCCAGTGTTTTTTGCGCATCACGATGAATCTGAATGCGACCATTAAATACGGCTTTTGATTGATCGTTCATGATGCCACGGAACACTTCATTCGAGGTACAGTGCGCTGCTTTGTGTTCGATACAAGTATGGAAGTCGATCAACTGCTTATTCTTAGGTACATAAACGCCCGCCATTTCGCTGTGCGAACCGCCAACGTTGTGATTTACAACGATGTCGTTACGGGTCAGTTTGGTGCCAAGACCTAAATGAAAGCCTTCGTAATTAGCGTCACGCTGTAGATCAATATGCGCATTGCCGATGTGAAGTGCGCCTTCCGTCATTAATTGCAGGCGGTAGTGAATCAATTTAGCGTTATCACCCACGCGAAATTCAGACACCGCGTTGGTGAAGCTGTTTTGTTCTTCGTCACCTATATAGTGCTCAATAACTGTCGCTTCAGCACTGGTTTCAAGGTTCACTAACAAACGAGTGTTGACAGTAAAACCAGTCTTTTCAGAGTTTGGTGTCGTTAGGTAGCAAATATGGATTGGCTGCTTAAGGCGCTGGTTACGTGGAATATTTAAAAATAGGCCAGCGTTGATATTCGCATCATTTAATTGAGCAAATAAATGACTGCCCTCACCCTGAATAGTGCCAAGCAATGCGTTAATCTGGTCTTGCTGCTCTTGAGTAGCATCAGCAAAGTGCACGATTAATTCGAGTGCTTTGGCGTCAGATGCCTCTATATTAAGCTCGCCATTAATCACAACTAAACGCAGGGCATCAATCCCGGCAATGTTCGGTAGTGTGACCATGCTCACATCAACACTCGGCGCTGCATGAGCAAAATCACCTTGAGTCAAAGACGCAAGCGAGGTGTACTTCCACGCTTCGGTTTTACGATTAGGAATCACAGCATCGGCAAAGCGTGCTTGGCCGCGCTCATTAAACTCGGATAACCAAGAAAGCGGGCTACGATGTTGGGCCAGAGCTAAGTGTTGAGTTACGAATTCTGCCGTCATCTCAGGCCGCTCCGTTCTCGTTTTCTAACCAGCCGTAGCCTTTTTCTTCCAGCTCAAGAGCCAGCTCTTTACCGCCAGATTTAACGATTTTTCCGTTGGCTAATACGTGAACAAAATCAGGGACAATGTAATCAAGCAAGCGCTGGTAGTGGGTCACAACGATGAAGCTGCGGTTCTCATCACGCATGGCGTTTACGCCTTCCGCGACCACTTGGAGAGCATCAATATCAAGACCTGAATCGGTTTCATCAAGGATGCATAGCGTTGGCTCAAGCATCATCATTTGCATTAATTCGTTGCGTTTTTTCTCGCCGCCAGAGAATCCTTCGTTAACGCCACGCTTTAAGAAAGAAGCATCTAGGTTAACGGCTTTGCATTTTTCGCGAGCCAGTTTCAAAAACTGCACTGAATCTAAGGCTTTTTTACCTTGCTGTTCACGAACAGAATCAACTGACGCTTTTAAGAATTCGAGGTTTGAAACACCTGGGATTTCAACAGGGTACTGAAACGCTAAGAACAAGCCTTCACGAGCGCGCTCTTCAGGGTCAAGATCGAGAATGTTTTTGCCATTCAGTGTCGCGGAGCCACCAGTGACTTCATAGTTAGGACGACCTGCCAGTACATTACCTAAGGTACTTTTACCGGCACCGTTAGGGCCCATAATCGCGTGAACTTCACCCGGGCCGATATTTAAATTAAGACCTTTGAGGATGTCTTTGTCTTCAACTTTGGCTTGAAGGTTTTTAATCTCGATCATGGTTCTCGTTACCTTTTGTCTGACGGCAGACGTTTATATTTGAATTCTGTTTTTAACGTGGATTCCCGTTAAGGCGGGAATCCATTTACATTCTTTGTTGGGTTACGCACTTTGTGCTAACCCAACCTACTTAAAATTTTCATGATTATTTCGAAGAAGCGTTAGGAGCGATGGAAGGGGGAGGCAAAAATTTTTGAGGAAGCGCAGTGTATAAGTCATACATGAGCATTCCGAAAATATTTTTAACAAAGCCCTTCCGAGCGCAATAGCTTCTTTAACCCACAGAGCCTTCTAGGGAGATCTCTAATAACTTCCCAGCTTCCACCGCAAATTCCATCGGCAGCTCTTTAAATACTTCTTTACAGAAACCGTTAACAATCATCGACACGGCTTTCTCGGTATCAATACCACGTTGCTGACACAAGAAGAGTTGGTCGTCGCTCACTGTGGAAGTTGTCGCTTCGTGCTCGATGACCGCGGTAGGGTGCTTGCTTTCAATATACGGGAAGGTGTGCGCCGCACATTTATCACCCAATAATAATGAATCACACTGAGTGTAATTACGTGCGCCTTCAGCACCTGGGTTCATACGCACTAAACCACGATAAGCGTTCGAGCTTTTACCCGCTGAAATACCTTTTGAGATAATGGTCGACTTAGTATTTTTACCTAAGTGAATCATCTTTGTGCCGGTGTCGGCTTGCTGGAAATTATTGGTCAGCGCGACTGAGTAAAATTCACCGATGCTGTTATCCCCTTTAAGGATGCAGCTTGGATATTTCCAAGTCACCGCTGAGCCGGTTTCAACCTGTGTCCAGCTGACTTTTGCATTAGTGTGTGCGATAGCGCGCTTGGTAACGAAATTGTAGATACCACCTTTGCCTTCCTTATCGCCTGGGTACCAGTTTTGTACGGTGCTGTATTTGATTTCAGCATCGTCCAGGGCTACCAGTTCAACCACGGCGGCGTGAAGTTGGTTTTCATCACGCATCGGCGCGGTACAGCCTTCAAGGTAACTTACGTGAGAACCTTCGTCGGCAATAATTAGGGTGCGTTCAAACTGACCGGTTTTTGCTTCATTAATACGGAAATAAGTAGACAGTTCCATCGGGCAGCGAACGCCTTTGGGAATGTATACAAACGAACCATCAGAGAACACGGCGCAGTTCAGTGCAGCAAAATAATTATCGCGAACAGGAACTACCGAGCCTATGTATTTTTTAATCAACTCAGGGTGTTTATGTACAGCCTCAGAAATCGGCATAAAGATCACACCGGCTTCTTCTAATTTGTCGCGGAAGGTGGTCGCAACCGACACAGAATCAAATACCGCATCCACAGCAATACCAGCCAACGCCATTTGCTCATGCAACGGGATTCCGAGTTTATCGTAAACCGCTAATAATTCAGGGTCGACTTCGTCCAAGCTTTGCGGGCCATCTTCCATACTTTTAGGTGCGGAATAGTAAGAAATTTCTTGGTAATCGATCTTAGGGAAATTGACATGGGCCCATTCAGGCGTCTCCATCTCCAACCACTGGCGGAACGCTTTTAAGCGCCACTCGGTCATCCACTCAGGCTCACCTTTCTTTGCAGAAATAAAACGCACGGTATCTTCGGTCAGGCCCGCTGCTAGAGTTTCTGACTCGATATCACTGATAAAACCAGCTTTATACTCGTTGCCTGCTATCTGCTGTTCAATTTCTGCGTTAGTGGCCATGGCTGTGTCTCTTGATCGTTAATGACGTCAATGTCATTTAAGTCGTCCGCTTCCCGGTAGACGTTGTGTATCGACGACTTTAATGGCGCTTGTTGCTGCTAAGTCGTACTGATAATTCGCTAAAACCGGGCTTGCTAATTCTGAGTATTCTACTCGGGTATTCTCTGATGTGAAAGTAAAGAATACCAACTTGGTATGCTTTATGGCAGGATTGTATCAAAGCCCGCGGGGCCTGACGAATCGACAACGATTCTCATTCGGCGGTATCAGGGATCATGCTGTTACCACCATGTAAAGTAGGTTGGCGTTAGCGCGAAGCGCGTAACCCAATAAGAAACGCCACAACAAGTGCTACAACAGGCGTCAAAAAATAAACCGAGGAAGCAAGATGCTGAAAATCAGCAAACTAACAGACTACGGCGTGCTGGTGTTAAGCCACTTAGCAGCACAGGGCGGTACCCAGCAGTCTGTTGATGATCTTGCCGGGGCCACCGGTTTGGCAGCTACAACCATACGTAAAGTGATGAAAGCACTGGCTGACAGTGGCCTAGTTATTACCCGTCGTGGTGTCAAAGGCGGCTACCGCATTGCGCGCCCGCCATCGCAAATCAGCCTACGGGATGTAGTTGAAGCCTTTGATGGGCCGATAGCGCTCACCGAATGCTCCACAGAAACCAGCGCCTGTGACATAACTGACACGTGCAACCTGTCAGACAGCTGGGGTGGGATCAACCAGCTTATCCTGCAAATGATGTCACGAATATCGTTAGAAGAAGTTCGTAATCCTAACGTTGTAGATAAGCTCTATCGGCAAATGGTGCAGCAGTCGCCAATGATTCAGCTGGTGAACTTGTAAAAATCAAACCGTTGGCTTTTCTAATTCT
>OLGX01000252.1_pt1 | contig 24655 bp, 24 predicted proteins | sample 1609451 | NCBI WGS metagenome assembly OLGX01 (sample SAMN05416834, study PRJEB24817) | seawater metagenome | isolation source: Sea water | place: Canada:Atlantic | collected 2013-07
AACAAACGCTCTTCTACCCAACCACGACGATGCTCGTAGCTCTGCCCTGTCAGCGTGTTTGTACCACATAAGAAAGACTGGCGTACACAACGGGACACACAGTGATAATAAGGCGTATCGATTAAACTGATTTGGCTTTCTCGTGACTGAGGCATAACAGTCGACTCAATAAGGTGGAACACGCATCAAGTGTAGTTGAGGGATGAAAATTAACCATTTTTATAGTGGGTGTCCTGATTACTCTGTGATAATAAGGCGTATCAATTAAGCTGATTTGGCTTTTTCGTGACTGTGGCATAACAGTCGCTTAATAAAATGGAGCACGTATCAAGTGTAGTTGAGGGATAAAAATTAACCATTTTTATAATGGGTGTCTCTGTTTTTCTGATTACTCTGATTACTATTTCTGATAGCTATCATGGGTGTCTTGATTATTCTTTTATTTCTGATAGCTATCATAGGTGTCTTGATTATTCTTTTACAAGAGACGTCGTAAAGGTGACGGGCGAGAGCCGCTTATTGAGCTTTCTGGGACTAAGAAGAGGTGATGGACGTTCTTTGCAAAGTGTTTTTATGTTTATTTATTAGCGTTCGATTTGTTGAAATTACCGAGTGGCCGAAAGTTCGCTTTAAAGCTCCAAACAAAAAACGGTAGGGTTAGTGCAACTCCTGCGACTAGCAGCATGACGCCTGCATAAGGAGTATTGAACGCCTCACTCAAGAAACCTTGGTGATGGAATTGCTGACGTAACCCCATCAGCATCAAAAGCACGCCTAATATGTCAAGTCCGATTAATGTTATTAGCCGATACGAACAGCGTGCGCTGTGGGTATGTTTTGGCTTTTCAGCCGAATGTTTTTTGTTGCCTGTCGCGCTCGGTAACGGGAATAAGGTAGCCATCTTGTACTCACAATCAATCATACGATAAATTAACAATTATGTAACGGTTGACCCTGGCTTTCTTTATTAAGTTCCATTTTTATTAGGATACATTCATATTTTAGCCCAATTTTACACCCGTAATCTTTTAATTTTACATAAAAATTTTTCATTGAATGTCCTGACAATAAGACGTTAGCCAGTGAGCAGCGGCTTGAATACTTGTTCCCACATCGATTGGTAACGCTCCTTGTGCCACCCTATGTGCCCTATTCTCTTGTGACCTACGTCCTTTGGATTAACGGTCTGACGCGTAATATTTGCGCTGCTAAATTGACTATGCAACATATCGATATTTTTCATAGACATCATTTCATCATCACTAAAGGCAATTGCATGAATTGGCACATTCACGTTAGCAAACCGCTCTTTGAGCCATTGCCCTTCTTTTTCTACAGCGTATCCCTCTTTTAAGCACCAGCGGCGCCATTGCATCATCACGCCTTTTGGTAAATTGCACATTATATTGAGTTTATCGCCAGGAAAATAACCAAGTAAAGGTACTGTTACCGGCACCAGAAAATACCATAAAAACCATGAAACTCGCTTAGTAGGTGTTGAGTTGTACCACCAAGTACCTGTGCCTGCGGCAACAGTAATCGCGCGACTAATTTGTGCTGTATTTGGCATCATGCCTAGCATATGTCCGCCAACACTGTGCCCAATCCAAATACACTCAAGGTCGAAAAAATGTCGTTCTACAAAATCAAGCACGGCTGGGCAGTCATTATATGCCCAACTCAACACGTCGCTCTTACAATACTTCACGTGCTTATCAACCGATAAACCAATGCCGTCGTAATCAAATGTGACAACGTCGTAACCCAGTGTTGTTAACCATAGCGCGAAATCTTGATACAGATACTGAGCGACACCAGTGGCTGCGGCAACCACACAAACTCCCTTTACCGACACTTGCTGACTATTAAACACTTTTAACACGATTGAATGGCCTGCATCAGTGACTATTTTGTGCTCGACAACGGACTTACTCACTTCAGCGGCAATGTACGCGCTATTGCTTAATTCACTTAATGTTTCAGGTTGCGCTGATTGTGAGATGTCTGTTTGCGTTGCATTGTTCATGACGAGCCTCTTAGTTTACTAGGTAGTTGTTTTGATCTTACTTTCGCATAAAACCACTATTTATTTCGGATGTAAACCAATTATATTTAACACACGAAATAAAAGCTTAAAAAAGCTCCTCCATAGATTAATTAAAGCGAATACTGCGTTGCAAATAAGAAATTTATTTCGTACATTAAATAAATATCAAACGAGAAGTGACCATAATGAAAAAGCAATTAAAAATCTTTCACTTACTGCAGTTGGCCCACGCCGCGTTGTTTAAAGCAGCCGATAAAAAGCTCAAGAATGAGTTACACATTAGTACCACGCAACTGGCGGTATTATTCTCATTAGTAAAACAAGACAACGCACCGATAACCGCTATTGCCGACCAACTCAATATGAGCTACTCCAGTTTATCTGGGGTGATTGACAGAATGACAAAAGCTCAGCTCGTTACTCGCCAGCGAGGCACTAGCGACGCAAGAGTGCAAAACGTAATTCTACTCCCCAAAGGACAGGAAATAGCTCAGCGCTCAACAGCTAAAGTGCGAAGTATCAATCATGCCTTATTGGGTGAATTTAGCTTAAATGAGCAAGAGACTATCGCCCGCTTCTTAATTCACGTCGCACAAAACTCTGAACAAATTGTATGCGAGGAACAACAGCGCTAACCAAGCGCTACTTACCCATGCTTTATTAAATCAATAGGAGTCGCAACATGTCTAAAAACCTCATTGTTTCCGTGAAAAACCGTGTTCTGTCTTTAACGATTAATCGCCCAGAACTAAAAAATGCCCTCAACCGAGAGTTGTATGCCTCGTTAGCTGATCAGCTCGAAAGAAGCGACCAAGACAAGCAAATTCGCGCGGTTCTGTTAACGGCCAATGGTGACACTTTTACTGCAGGTAATGACTTAGACGACTTTCTTCATCCAATAGAAGAAAGTGGAACGCCCTCTGTTATCCGTTTTTTAAAAGCAATTTCAGAATGTGAAACGCCTATCATAGTGGCGGTTAACGGCCCAGCTGTAGGGATTGGCTTAACCATGTTGTTACATTGCGATATGGTATATGCGGGCAAGCGTGCTCACTTTCGCGCCCCGTTTACTCATGTGGGTTTAGTACCAGAAGCGGCCTCAAGCTTATTGCTACCACTTGCAGTAGGTAATGCGTGGGCAAATGATTTATTGCTTGCTGGGCGCACCCTAAATGCTGATGAAGCACTTGCGTCTGGGCTAATATCCCGAGTGTATGAAGATGATGTCTTAGTCACTGAAAGCTTAAAAATAGCTGAACAGATAGCAGGCTTAGCACCAAATTCAGTGAAACAATCTAAGCGGCTCATTCGAGGCGTTAGCACCGAGCAAATTCAGGCACAAATGAAACGTGAGGGAGTTGTTTTTGCACAGCAGCTAGCGTCAGCGGAATTCAAAGAATCGATCGCAGCGTTTTTTGAAAAACGTGCGCCTAACTTTAGCTAAAGAACTTCAGGATTTCATATGTCAGGCATAACAGAATTAACTCAACTACTTTCGAAGATGTCTCCACATTTGCAAGACGGCGAGTACGCCTTTTGCACAACTCAGGGTAACGTGGCGGACTATATGCATTTAAATCCTGTGTGCTTTTTTCAAGAGTCGGAAGGGTTAACACTAATATTGTTGGCCGATGTTGCTAAACGAGAAAATATCCCTTTTGATGGCACCTATAAACAAATTACCCTGACAGTACATTCAAGTTTGGAGGCTGTCGGGCTCACTGCTGCGGTAGCGAATAAGCTCACTCAGTATGGCATTAGTGCGAACGTAGTGGCAGCCTATTACCACGACCATATTTTTGTACCTAGTGCGAAAGCCACCCTCGCCATGAAAGCATTGGCTGAATTCGCCTAGCAGCTAAAATACCCATTAAAATCGGTAATCACACTCTACTTTTGCAATGCGCACATGATACGTTTCATACCATATGCGTCGCGCTGCCTTTTGATAGTGAATATGCTCAGCATTAGCTCTGCAAAATTGGATGGACGCCATGTCAGCTCAGTAAAATACGATAATGCCAAACCCATCTCTAGCAGATTCGATCCCTAATAAACCGGTTTGTTGTTTCGCTAAACCCTCAATTTCGTCTGCCATTTACGCGAAACCTTAGGTGTCTTTGTCTAACAATGAGGTGAAAATGACAGCGAAGTACGACCGTGTTGGTCTATTTGCAAATTGATTGAATCACCAATTTGATTTGACCTAGGGCTACGTCGCGCGATTTGAGCAATATAAAAACGCCAAGAGCTTACGTATCACTCGACCCAAGAAGTGTGATCGAAATTCAAACCTAATATTTCACATAATAATTGCTTGGCGTCATCTCTAAGCTTGGTGTTGCTCAGTAATAACTCAAACTCAACAGGCTTGATATGGCCGCCCTGATACGACAAACTAATTTCGCTGATAAGGTTTGCCTCAAACAACACTTGAGCCATAGGCTCTAGTTCATTAACGGAGTTTATTTCCTGTGTTTGCGCCTGAACCACATCAATAATCAATTTTGGCATATTCCACAGCTTCATCAGTTCCACACTTAGCAGCATGGATTTCTCACTTAGAAACTTTTTAAACACCAGTGAGTCTTGCGAGAAATTAGGCGCGACAGCTCTAAACGCTTCAACCATAAATTGGAAAATGACCACCTTCCCCAAGTCATGCATTAGGCCTATGGTGTAAGCGGCGTCACCGTTTTGATTACGCATGTTGGCTAGCGTTTTGGCCACAGTTGCCACCTCTTGGCTATGCAACCAGATTTTCTCACCAAAGGTCTTAAAATAAATCGGCTTTTGCTTACACAGGTTTTTGATGAAACGATTGAGAACAAACTCTTTTATGTCATTCGCCCCCATAAACATAAACGCTTGTTGCAGGTTCGTAATCTCTTTATCACCCCGTTTATAGGCAGGGCTATTGGCCGCTTTCATTAATTCAGTGGCAATACTCGGCTCTTTTTCCACAACCTTTATAAAGGCTTGTAGATCAAAATCAGGATTGTTAAGTAAATTGGTCAACGCGATAACCGATTGCGGTAACACTGGGAAGTGGGTCAATACACTTTCAGGCGATTTAAGTGCATGGTTTACCCTAGTTAGAATATACTGCTCGATAGGATTAAGCGTGGTACTAGATTTAGACACCCCCAATAAATAGTCGTAAAAAAGGAAATCGAGTCGATTAAGTGACGCAACACTAATATTCACGGTGCGTGTAGGCACAGGAATATCGTACAAGCCTGATGGATCAGCATCATCACTTTCATTCAGCGGCGCTGCATGATTGCGATTACTTTGAGGTATTGTTGCGCTCTCGCTTTGAGTATTCGGCGCTTTGGTTGCGCTACTACGTTTAAAAAGGCGTGATATAAGTTTTTCAAACATTTTAAAAATCGTTCCAACTGACACAAACAGAGGCGATAATGACGATGCAATGCGTCAATACAGAGTATATTCGCACGCAATCACCTATCGACAAATAAAAAAATTACCCACTAGCTAATGTTTTATTTCACATTTAGCTTTTAGTCATTGATTTGTATCATATTAAGTATTCCCTATGAGCTTATCCTTTAGTCTCAATTGTACCAATCCTCATTACAATTATATCAATTCGCATAAATGACAGCGTAAAAAGCACTTTGTTACTCTTAGCTGCAAGCCAGAAAAAGCTTATATATCTTCAGCACATGTTTTCATGTCTTTGGATTTTTCGGTAATGAACTCGCCATTTTTACCAAGATAGCGATAGACCATTACAACGCCTAAATCCTTAAAGTCGGTTAAATTCTCATTTGCGCACAATGGGTCAATCACCGTTTCTTGAATTAATGCATCAAAAAGCGTGACGTCTAACTCCGCTGCGGCATAATTCACCATACTATTGTTATATATGATGAAATTTTTAAACGTTGCTGCAGAATCCATGCGCGTTTCTTTATCAATGAGTAACGGAGCAGACGCATTTACAATTGCAGTAGAATTCGTAAGCGCAACGGATAGCGAACGCTCATGGGCTGTTTGTGCCGCAATACTTGAGAATGAAGCAATAAAAAAACTCGTTAGTAAAAGCGCATTACTCTTAAACATAATTTCCTTCCGTGACTCGATATTTAGCTTATTTTTGCGTGAATAAACAATTACCTTGCCTGCACAAGACTTATAGCCAGTCCCCCAAGTCTTTTAGTTCGTAAGCTAACCGCGCTAAGCAACAAGTTGATTATAGAAGAATGGGCTTGAGTACCTATAAAGCACAATAGATGTAATTGGTTGTGTGTGACCGAAAACAACTTAACAGCGTCATACAAATGTAACCTATATCACTGATTACTATACTAAAGTACTTTCCTGAGTATTGATCTATCGTTAAATTTAACCTACTTTGATTGAGCTGTGTTTTCATTAACAACCGCAGAGCAAGCATAAGCCAAATAAATAGGATGTATAAATTTTAATGCGACGTATTTTAGAAGTGTCCAAAAGGAATAAAAAGCTTACGCTAACAGTTTACCTCACGCTGATTGGGTTTATATTTCTTACCGCGTTTGGGTTTATAAGCTGGCACAACGGTAACAACAGAACGTCCAGCACCTTATTCACCGCCGTTTTCTTTGGTGTTATAAACCTGTATTTACTGAACACAAAATACCGTGACTTTACGCGCTATATACTGTCAATTATTGTCGCTTTAATGGGGCTTAGTTTACTTGCGTTCGGTGGGCAAGATGCCACAGGCTACCTTTGGACTTTCCCTCTCATGGCGATGGCACTTGCTGTACTCTCAGTACGTGAAGGAATGTGCTTCGCGGCAGCCTATTTACTCGGATCATTCAGCGTATTGTTTCTGCCTCTGGGGATCGACTCATTAGTTCACTATGAACCGGTAACAGCGACCCGCTACTTTCTTTCGGCATTTGCTCTGTGCTGTATCACGTTAGTACTGGTAAATATTCAAGAGAATACCAATCGTCAACTACGGCTAAAAACGGTAAAAGACGACCTCACCGGATTATTTAACCGCGCCATTCTTGATCACAACACGATTGAACAAATCAATCTCGCCAGAAATGAACGTAGCGATTATTTGTTGTTAATAGATATCGACCACTTCAAAAAAATAAACGACAACTTTGGTCATTCCACTGGCGACGAGATACTGGTTATACTGGGGGATATTTTAAATGCGTCAATGCGCGACAGTGATTTAGCAATACGCTGGGGCGGCGAGGAGTTTCTGGTTATTTTACAACGTTGCCCGAGTGTACATGCGCAAAAGATTGCCAATCAAATACGTATAGAATTCGAGCAAAACGAACGTATTTTGCAGTTATTACAGCGCCCGGCAACCTTGAGTATTGGCACTGCCGCCACAAGTCAAAATCTGATGTTTGATAAAGCACTATCACTTGCTGACAGTCGACTTTACAAAGCGAAATCTGAAGGTAGAAATAGAGTTGTTTTCAATGATTAATCTACTTGCTGTGCTTTAAGCTGCACGCCTACCAATTGCGCTCTATTCATATATAGACTTACTGAACTCACTACACCGTTTTTATCGAGTGCTAATTTCTACGCCAAACACAATATAATTCGATATCCTGTTTCAACACTCTCAGATCAGCCAACTGGCCCTCTTCCACTGCATTATCAAGTTCTTGCTTAGCATCTTCGCAGCGCTGAGAAAATGGCTGTTTAGCCACATCTTGATCGTCTTTTGACGCTGCGCAGCCACTCAAACCCAACATGAATAAACTGCTCAACATTACCGAGTAACGCATATAAATCCTTACTTCTTATTTTTGTCGATTGCGAATAATGACATAGCAGGCGCCATGCCTTTCGTATGTGCGCAAGATAATAACCTGTGTAACGCGATAACTAGACAACCGTGACACAACATAGTGCCCCAGAAAAGCGCTAATTTAACCAATTAAGCAGAAATACCAGCTGACAGAGCGTTGCCGCCTCAAGGCATAGGGGTTTAACTTAAAGGTTTTGTTGAACCATTTCTTTGATTATGCGCGCCTTTACAAAGTGATCTAACTGATGCGTTTCAATCCACCAGGTTGCGGCCTCCATCAAAAGCGCAGGATCGTCATTCTTGTTAGCAAAAAATGCATAGAATGAAAGACCGACATTCTCACCCTTGGTTGCGATTTTCCCATCGCATACCTTTATCATTTTTGCTCTTAGTTCAGCGCGCATTGCTTTTTCATCCTAGTATGGTGTTTACGAATAAAAGACAGCATATCATTACAAGGTGTAACATCCGTATTAGCTCGTGAACACCTCCCCTCTCGCGGCCGAACCGGTTTTATTGCGTCTATTTATTGACTAGCGCCTCGTTAACGATTGTATATTTGGCTATTATTCTCAGTTAACTTGAAAGATCATAATAACCAACAAAGATTGACAAGAATTTAACACTGCTATAACTTATATCTTATATAAGATTGTAAGGGCCAATCGCAGCGACTCAATGCTAGCATTTGCGGTCCCCTATTGTGTCAATATCACGAGTGAGAGAAATTCATGTCTACAAATACATCTTTGTTTGATGTTACAGCCCCGAATTGGAACGATATACCGCAAGCAGATGTGACTGGCACAGCTAGCGTACAAGGTGACGGAAGTGTGTCATTGCCTACATCTCAGGGTGATTTACACATCGCATTTCATGCTTTTGGTGTGCGTTTACGAATTGGTAAACAAGGCCAAGCTGATTATGGCCTACTCGTTTCAACACCGGATATTATTCCTGCTGATATAGTGCAAAGTGAACAACACACTACCCTGATTGCTGGTGACAGTAAGCTAGTGATTACCCACAGTCCGTTTACTTTTGAGCTCACCCAAGACAACAAAACGATTCAAAAAACCGCTACCGATGGGCACTTTGTTCGTCGCTACCGCTTACCGCCTTTAGCAAAAGTAGACAAAGGCTGGTTGCTAAGCCTAGAACTGGATACAGACGAAGCTGTGTACGGCTTAGGTGAGAAATGGGGTGGCTTAAACAAACGTGGTCAACTCGTGCGTTCTTATAATCATGATGCACTTGGTGTAAACGCTGAAATTTCCTATAAAAATACCCCCTTCTGCTGGAGTCCAAGTGGTTGGGGCGTATTTGTTCATACCCCAGCGCCGGTAACACATGCAGTGGGCTATGCCACTTGGTCTCAGCGCGCTTACGGTGTTTTGGTGGAAGATGAATGCCTGGATATGTTCTTGATGCACGGTGAAGATGGCAATGCCATCATCAACACCTACACAGATTTAACCGGCAAAGCCCCAACCCCTCCGGTTTGGAGCTTAGGGGTTATTTTGTCTAAAGCGTATTACAAAGACGTACCTGAGTTGTTGGCCACAGCGAAAGACGTGCGTGGCCACAAAATGCCTTGTGATGTTATCACGCTTGACGGCCGTGCATGGCAAGACACAGACACCCGTTTCGCTTTTGAATGGGATCCAAAACGCTTTGACGACCCAGCGGCAGTGATCAACAAACTCAAAGCCGACAACTTTAAAGTATGTATCTGGGAATACCCTTTGGTGTCAATTCAGCATCCTCTTTTCAAAGAAATGGCCAAAAAAGGCTGGCTGCTTAAAGACAAACGCACCGGCGAAGCGTATCAATACCAATGGGATATGAGTGCGTTCGCTGAAGTGCTTACCCCGTTACCAGAATCAGGCATAGTCGATTTCACCCACCCTGATGCCTATCAGTTTTGGATGGAATCACACAAACCACTGTTTGATTTAGGCGTGGATATGATCAAAGCCGATTTCGGTGAGCAAGTAGAAGATGACAACATGCTAGCTCACAGTGGCGACTCAGGTGATCGTCTGCACAATGTATACAGTTTTTTATACAACAAATGTGTGTACGAAGCCGCTGAAAAATATTCCAAAAATGGCCCCTTCTTGTTTAGCCGCTCTGCATGGACAGGCTCGCAACGTTTCCCTAGCCAATGGGGCGGCGACCCTCAAGCGGATTGGGGCGGATTAAGCGCAAGTATTCGCGGCGCGCTATCTTGGGGTATGTCGGGTGCTCCTTATTTTGCTACTGATGTGGGTGGTTTCTTTAAAGATACCCGTGATCAAGAGCTGTTTATCCGTTGGTCACAAGCCGCTGTTTTCAGCGCTCACATGCGTTTGCATGGCATAGGTCAACGAGAACCATGGAGCTACGGCCCCGAAGCTGAAGAAGCCGTTAATCAAGCCTTAGTATTGCGCTATCGCTTAATTCCTTACATTTACAATGCCATGCAACAAGCAAGCAACACCAGTGTGCCTTTGATGCGTGCGATGCCTTTAGCATTCCCTAACGATCGCGTGGCGGCAGCCTTTGAATCTCAGTTTATGTTTGGTGATGACATGCTTGTAGCCCCCTGTTTAAAACCCGGTGGCGAAGTAGAGTTCTATTTGCCTGAAGGCGAATGGCAGCGATTCCCAAGCGAGCAAACCTATCAAGGTGGCAAGGTGTATAACCTGACGCTAGGCGCGCAAGAAATGGCGGTGTTTGTGCCTAAAGGTAAGCGTATACCGTTAGGCCCAGATGTTGAGCACACAGACGAATTGACTGATCAGCAACCGCAAATCAGCCATTACTGGCCTAAATAGCACGTTAGCGCAGTCGGAGAACACCTCATGCAAAATGCTGTCAGTCGCGGGTTTTTAGCCATTAATCGCCCGCTTGGTAAGGTCAATTATGCCATTAGCACCCTTGGCAAAAATATCGCAGGCGTATTACTGAGCGCGATGTTGCTGATGATATTAGCCCAGGTGTTCTACCGTTACGTGTTAAACGACTCCCTCGCTTGGACCGAAGAGCTCGCAAAATATCTGATGGTATGGGTCGCCTGTTTGGTTGCCCCTTGGGCGTATCGTGAGAACTTAAATGTGTCTATCGAGATGTTTGCCGATGCCTTGCCAAAAGTATTACGCAGAGTCTCAGAAATCATCATCACTATATTGGTCATTGTCATAAGCGCACTGTTTTTCAAACAAAGCGTGGCGTTTTGGCAAGGCGGCTTTGAAATTTACGCCTCGTCGATGCCCGTTAAACTGGCGTACTTTTACGCCTGCGCTCCTTTGATGTTTGCCGCCCTATTTTTAGTGGGTATCGAAAATCTGATCAAACAACTTTTTGCCCGTGACTATCTCACAGAGCAAACGATCCCTCCCATGGAAGTTGAATAATATGTCTATCAGTTATTTTTGGGTTTTTATATTGTTGCTCACCGCGGGCACGCCCGTGGTATTCGCTCTGTTGATTGGCCCAGGTGTGAGCTTAATGCTAGATGGCAACGAGGTATTTTTCTCGGCCCTACTAACACGCTTATATTCGGGTATGAATTCATTCCCCTTGATGGCTGTGCCTTTTTTCATCTTAGCCGGCGAGTTGATGAACCAAGGTGGCATCACGCAATCCATCGTACGCTTTAGCCAAACCTTAATCGGTCATTACCGGGGTGGGTTAGCCCAAGTCAATATTTTATCCTCAGTGCTATTCGCTGGTTTGTCTGGCTCTGCGGTCGCTGATACCTCAGCGTTGGGTAAAATGCTCATTCCGGCTATGGAAGAAAACGGCTACAGCAGACGCTTTGCTGCAGCCGTCACCGCTGCATCATCCGTCATTGGCCCCATTATTCCCCCTTCTGGGATCATGATTTTGTACGCATTTATCATGAATGTCTCTGTGGCTGGTATGTTTTTAGCTGGCATTACCCCAGGCCTACTCATTTGTGCTGGCTTGATGTTTGTTACCAGCCGCATTGCCAAAAAGCGTAATTATCCAGTGGCCAATCAAAAGGCGACTTGGTATGAGCGCGGCAGTGCCCTTAAAACCTCTTTTTTACCTCTGCTGACCCCGGTTATTTTACTTGGTGGTATCGTATTAGGTGTATTTACACCCACTGAAGCTGCTGCCGCTGCAGCGGGTTATGCACTGATTATTACCTTGTTTGTCACCAATACCCTCAAGTTTGGCAAGTTACCGCACATATTGGTTAACGCGGCGGTGCAATCAGGCACTATTTTACTATTGGTTGGCTCAGCCGTTACCTTTGCGTGGATCATTACCGTCTCAGGCATGGCCGACATGCTTGCAGAGCAGATAGTTGGCATTACCGATAACGTTTTACTGTTATTACTTATTATCAACTTGTTCTTATTCGCTATCGGTATGTTTTTAGATGCAGGCCCAGCGATATTAATCCTCGGCCCTGTGTTAGCGCCTATTTTTATCTCGCTGGGCATCGACCCACTGCATTTTGCCGTGATTATGTGCGTGAACTTAACTGTGGGTCTCGCCACGCCGCCCATGGGCTTGGTTCTGTTTGTGGCAGCGTCCGTATCGGGTGAAAAAACGGAGAACATTGCCTATGAAATGCTGCCGTTTTTAGCAGTAGAAGCCTTGGTGATCTTCATCATAACCTATTTTCCAGCGGTCACTATGACCCTACCTCGCCTGTTTGGGTTTGCTTAATATGAATACAAAACGTATCGCCCTACTCACTGTTTATGCTGTTATTGCTGTTGCCAGTATGTTTGGCATTATCAATGCTAATTCGGATCGCGCCGAATTTATTATCAAGGCTTCTATTCAAGCTTCTACCCAAGATGAGGATTACGTAGGGCTGCTTGCTTTTAAAGAATATGTTGAAAAAACCAGCAACGGCCGAGTACAAGTACAACTGTATTCCTCGGGCCAGTTTTGCGGGGGCGTACCTGAATGTATAGGTAACCTACAAAAGGGTGTGCTTGAAATGTTTCCTACTACAGCAGGTGGCACGGGCAACTTTTTTGCGCCTGCTCAGGTACTCGATTTACCCTATGTTTTTGATAACGACAAGCAAGCGCAATGCGTACTAGACGGGCCTATTTTAAGTAAAATGCGCAGCACAGTGTTAGACAAAAACCTGCAAATACGCCTAATGGGCGTTACTAACACAGGCGGCTGGCGTAATTTCGCTACCACCACCAAGCCCATTCATCACCCCGACGATTTAGCAGGGCAAAAAATTCGTACTACCCCGGCAAAAATTCAGCAAGAGCTGGTGCGCCAATTAGGTGCTAACCCTACTCCGGTGTCGTGGGCAGAACTTTATACGGCGTTAGCCACAGGCGTAGTTGAAGGCAGCAAAAATGGTATTCAAGATATTATCGGCGCTAAATTAGAAGAGCATTTAAAATACATAGTGCTCGACGGTCATTCTTACATGGCCGCGCTGTGGTGGTTCTCAGAACCTGTTTGGCAATCCCTACCTGAAGATATTCAAGACATCATTGAACAGGGGTTTGTTCACCAGCAAAAAGCTGCCAATGATTTGGTTTTCAATCAAGAAGCGAATTCCTACAAATTGTTCGAAAAAGCAGGCGGCACTGTCTATCGCCCCACTCCGGCAGAAAAACAAGCATTTAAAGATGCATCAAAAAATATGCGCCAATGGTTCAAGCAGAATTATGGCAATGATTGGTTAACACTATTAGAAACGTCCGTTGCCCAGTGCACAGTTGATGCTGAGTAATTCTGTTACTAAATTGTATCAATTCAACTTATAACCACTATAAGCTAACGCAGATTTAGCGCTTTACTTACGACTACTAAGCCCAATAAAACTGGGCTTGTGCAGTCATGCCTCGGTAATTTCCCGCCTTTGTAAATATAGAAATTGTTTTAACAAAAAGATTGCAATTAGTTAACTTTATGGTTAAATTTTGCATATCTTTTGTCTTATATAAGACATCTAATGTATGACACAAGATGCCCTATAAGTCATCACAATGTCCGTTTCACCAATAAGTGGTACGGAATATTAAATGAAGAACGGTAGGCCAAAGTGCACACACATTCCATTTTTGTTTGGACACACAAAAATGGAACACTGGACTTACCCCTAAAACAGAGATCGTGGAGAACACCATGTTACTAAAACCTAGCACACTACACACAGGCATTACGCGCGCACTAGCGATAGGCACGTGCATGACAATCGGCTTCGCCGCTAGCGCACAAGAAGCAGCGCCAGCAGAAGATAAAGGCTTAATGGAAAAAATTACCGTTACGTCACAAAAACGCGTAGAAAACCTCAACGAAGTTCCTGTTGCTGTATCTGTGCTACGTGAAGATCAGATTAACTCTGCGTTCTCAGCAAACATTGAAGGTTTACAAGCGTTAGTCCCTTCAGTCAGTTTCCGAAAAGGTAACACGAACCGTAACTCAGCTATTACCGTACGTGGTATTGGTACAATTTCATTCAGTGTGGCTGCAGAGCCTAGCGTATCAACCGTTGTTGATGGTGTAGTGTTAGGACGTTCTGGACAGGCTTTCGTTGATTTATATGACTTAGAGCGCATCGAAGTGCTTCGTGGCCCTCAAGGCACCTTGTTTGGTAAAAATGCATCGGCCGGTGTGGTTAACATTACGACCAAGCGCCCCTCTGATGAATTTGGTGGTTCTGCAGAAGTTACCCTTTTTCAAGATAACGAATACCGCTTAAAAACCAGTGTCACCGGTGCGTTAAACGACAATGTTAACGGTAGCCTTACTGTGCTTAAGTCTCAGTTCGACGGCTACATCGACAACGTTTATAACAACGAAACCACCAACGGCTACGATAAAGAAGGTATCCGCGGTATGTTAGACATTGATGCCGGTAACGATACCGACATCTTATTTATCTTCGAAAACGTTAAATCGAATGATAATTGTTGTGCAGATTTAGAATTGGCACCAAGTAACCGATATGTCACCTCTGAAGCAGCACCAGACAGCACTGGCGCAGGCGATTTAGATCTAGACCAGCGTAAAATTGACCATGATTTTGAAACGCGCACTATTGATGAAACCACTGGTTTCTCCGTTCAAGTTGATAAAATGATTGGTAACCACGAATTCACTTCAATCACAGCTCACCGTAGCTGGGATAACACAGAGTTCCGCGAAGGTGATTTCACCTCAACCACGGGCTCTATTCCTTTGCCAGTGAATTTCGGTAGCGTACCTGATGGCGGCGTGTCATTCCAACTACACGACACTGGCGTACAAAACTGGAAGCAAACCTCACAAGAATTCCGCATTGCTTCACCTGTTGGCGGTGACTTTGACTACCAATTAGGCGCATTTTGGTGGACACAAAAATCTGAGCGTAACTTTACCCGTGACGCCAGTTGCCAAAACAACGGTGGTCAATTTCCGGCAGCGATCGGCACCTACTTAACTGAAAACTTTGGTGTTGAAAATCCGTCAGATGAAGAGATTAACCAATTCATCAGCGATGAAAACCTAAGCTGCAATGCCAACGATATTGTCAGTGCGACTGCTTTTATGCGTACTCAGTTTGATAACTGGGCATTATTCGCAGACGGTAAATATCACATCAATGATGACTTGCGTTTACTCTTCGGTATTCGTTACACAGACGATGAAGTGAGCTACAGCCATAACCGTAGCAGTAACGATGAATACAAACGTACAGGTGTTGGTGTACGTAGCTTCGAAACTGACTACCAAGGCGAAACTGACGAAACCAACGTATCCGGTAAGTTAGGTGTTCAGTACGACTTGACCGACAACAGCATGACCTATTTCACCTTCTCGCAAGGTTATAAAGGCCCTGCGTTTAACGTGTTTTACAACATGTCAGCAACAGATACCTTGCCAATCGACAAAGAAACCTCTGATGCCTATGAGTTAGGGTATAAATACGCTAACAACGATTTAATTTTCAACGCAGCGATTTTCAGAACGGAAATTGACGGCTTTCAAGCAAATAACTCAGAATTACTTGATGGCGTTACCATCACGCGTTTAACCAACGCCGGCTCGGTTATTACTGAAGGTATTGAGTTTGATTTGATGTGGCAAGTAACTGATAACTTCACCCTAACCGGTGGTTTATCAAAAGTTGACGCAGAAGTGGATGAATTCAAATGCCCTGTTACAGATACAGAATGTACTGGCCGTTCAGGTGCTGACTTACCCTTCTCGCCTGATCTTAAGTACTCAGTCACAGGTGAATACCTATGGGAGCTAGAAGATATGAACGTTATCTTAAACAGCTCATACGTGTACACAGATGAAATGTACGCTGGCGCCCCTGGCGGAACAGCAACAGCAATCGATTTGCTACCAGACTACGGCATTTTAAACGCAAGCTTGGCCTTCTCGTTTGACGACGATGCCTATCGCATCAGCTTAATCGGTAAAAACCTAACCGATAAGAGCTTTGTCACCACGTACAGTGGCGATAACTTCCGTTATCAAATCCCACGTGATGCAGAGCGTTACTTTGGTGTGCAGTTGCGTGCGAATTTCTAAGCGTAACCTTCTAACCTTTCCCTGAGAGTTAGTGTGTGTTTAGGGCGCCTTTATGGCGCCCTTTTTTATGCCGCTAAAAAAGAAAACCGCACAAATTTAAAACAATCCTTTAATTCCATTTGCCACTGGGGTAAGTTTATTTATAATCGACTTTTACTTATTATGCATACGAGATATTAGCCGATAAAATTCAAGTAGTTAGCATTAAACTGTGTTTGATTCGCGGTTTATTCTGCGGGTGTCGAAACACGTAAACTGATATGGCGAAGCCATATTGTTACTTTTTATTGATAATCTATTAGTAAGTTATGAAATTTCACATTCAAAAGCATTTAGAGTCTTATTTAGTCAAAGAGCGTGTACCAACAGAATACAAAAAGTTAGCGGAGAGCTGCGAATCGCAACTCGAGGACACTTGCACGTTAATTACCTTTCCTCATGATCGTAAAAATATGGTGAAAAGTAGCCTAGTACAAAAGGCACTGACTAAGTTAGGGGAGTTGGAAGATCAAAGTTTGGTCGTGATCGGAGGCTGTTTTACCGCTGAATCAGAAGCGCTCTTACATGACGTTGATGCTGTTATCTTATCATTATCGGAAGGTCACTGGACTGACTCAAGCAAAGGGCATATTCGTAGCGATCACGACTAGCTAACTCAGTGTTTGAACTCATTCTAGAAAACGAAAGCGACGATTAACCGTCGCTTTTTTATTGCTAATTACCTATCGCAATTTAGGATGAATTCTGACAGGGAAATTATTTGGTGGAATGGGTGTAGGATCCGCAACAAGACGATGACTGTTTTTTAGCCCCCTGCTCTTTTTGTGATGGCGGTCCTTCGTTTGGGTTATCTATAGTACGCGATGCAACCTCAGGGTTACTTGTTAAAATGTCTTTCGCTTCTGCGACAATTTTCCACGACGATTGCACTATCACCAGCGCAATAATGCCGCCGATGACCAAATCTGGTATCGCCGAATCTAACCACACCACCAGCCCAGCAGACACAATTACCCCCACATTGGCAACCATGTCGTTACGTGAGCAAATCCAGCTGGCGCGCATATTAATGTCACCCGCTCGGTAGCGAGAAAGTAATACGAAGCAAAATAAGTTCACCCCTAAAGCCAATAACGATACCCATAACATAACGGCCGTTTGAGGCTGACTGCCGTTTATAATGCGCATCAGCACATCAAATAAGATAAAACCTGCTAATAACAGCTGCAATGAACCGTTAAACAACGCCGCTTTCGCTTTATACTCTATGGCCTTACCGACAGCATAAAGGCCTACCAAGTAGACCATGGCATCTGCCAGCATATCCAGCGAGTCCGCCATTAAGCCGCTTGACTGACCTATCCAGCCCGCGATGAATTCCACAAAAAACATAGCGCCATTGAGACCCAAAACCGTCCACAGCAAAGTACGTTGCTCTTTATCCTGAGCGTTTACACCACAACATTCGCTCATGTTATCCCCATTGAATTGCTGTTTGTTAAGGGTAGAATAAACCTTCCAGTTACAGGAAGGTCAAATCATGATGCAAATTAAACAATTAGCCAAGGTAACAAACGTAAACGCCAAAACAATTCGATATTACGAAGATGTCGGCTTATTGCCTAAAGCAAAGCGAGGAGATAACGGTTACCGCTACTATCAACAGCAAGATGTATCCTCCCTTAACTTTATACGGCGCTGCAAAGAGCTGAGAATGCCGCTAGCGGATATAAAAAGATTGGTTTCGATCCAAAGTGATGACAATGCCCCTTGTGCAGAGGTAGACGCGTTAATTACCCAGCAACTTGAAAAAATACGGGTTGCTCAATATGAATTACAACAGCTGGAAAAAAACCTGCAAGCTTTAGCAAACAGCTGTGACAACCATCAAATCAAGAACTGCGAAATCTTAAATCATTTAAGAGCGAACTAAACGAAAAGTTGAGCCCCCAATAAAAAAGGCCCTACATATGTAGGGCCAAAGTGCCTATGCAGGCTGCTAAACATGACGTTGTTAACGTCCTAAAATTTATCTCAGCAAATTACGCCGACGCGGGTTTTACTTTATAGAAAATCGCAAACAGTACAGGTACCACGATAAGTGTTAATACCGTAGCGAACCCTAACCCAGCCATAATGGTAATTGCCATAGAGCCAAAGAAAGCATCAAACATAAGAGGCACCATGCCTAAAATAGTTGTCATGGCGGCCATACTCACAGGGCGTACCCTGCTCAAAGCGCTGTCGAAAACGGCGTTATAAGTCTCTTTCCCTGACGCCAGTTCAATATTGATTTGATCCATCAACACAATGCCGTTTTTCAATATCATGCCGCTCAAACTTAGCAAACCTAATAAAGCAGTGAAGCTAAAGGGCATTCCGGTTGCTAGCAAACCAAATGAAACACCAATAATCGCCAGCGGTACAGTAAACCAAATCACTAACGGTTTGCGCACTGAGTTGAACAAGAACACGGTAATAATGAACATTACCAGTGCGCCAATAGGCAAGGATTGAAACATGGCAGCCTGTGCATCATTCGTCGACTCATATTCGCCGCCCCATGCTAATTCGTACCCCTCAGGAAACTGCAATGCTTCTACTTTAGGGCGCAGTCGAGCAAACAAGGAGGCCGCGGTTTCATCTCCCAATACATCGTGATCGGCCATCACCGTTAATGTACGTTTTCTATCGCGGCGCAATATTAGGGGGTCAACCCAATCCATTTTCACGCCATCAATTATCTGCTCCACAGGAATGTACGTTTGTAGTGTTGGGCTCCAAATATTTAAATTTGCCAAGGACTCAAAATCGACTCGCTCTTGCTCTGGCAAGCGAGTGATAACAGGTAACATATGGGTACCATCGCGGATAATGCCTATGGTGTTGCCACCAAATGCCATTTGCAACGTACTGGACAAGTCTTGTTTAGAGATCCCTAGACGGCGTGCCTTAGGCTCATTGAACTGCGGCACTAATTCTTTAGTGCGCTCGCGCCAATCATGGCGAACATTGCGTGCCCCAGGATCTGCGTTAAACACGTCTTCAATTTGCCGCGCTATACTACGCAGTACTTGTGGATCAGAGCCTATTACACGCGCTTCAATTTTAGATGCAGGTGTAGGACCAAACTCCATCACCCGTAACCGAAACGTCGGGTGGCTAAAGGATTTATTCAAGTCAGCTTCTAACCCATCAAGTAGCGCGAACATGTTTTCTCGGGTATCGACCCTGACCGTCATTTGGGCAAATGCGGCGTAGCTTTGCTCAGGTTGATAGGTCAACATAAAACGCTGCATGCCTTGGCCGACGGTAGATGCCACGAACTCAACGTGATCTAGTTGGCCTAAATATTCTTCAACCTCAGCACTTTGCTTAATGGTTTGTTGAATATCAGTTCCTTGGGGCATCCAAATATCCACATGAAACATAGGTGTGTTTGACGCAGGAAAGAACGACTGCTTTACATTGCCAAAACCAATAACAGCTAACACTAAAAGAGCCACCATGGCAGCGACAGTTACCCAGCGAAAGCGCAAAGCAAAACGAAGCATAGAGCCAAAAATAACGAACAGTGCCCCTTTGTATGCATCATCATCTTCACTGTCACTCGCTTCATCGCCTTCTTTGGCAGGGTTTTCTTTGAGTAAAAGATTGGCTAAAAACGGGGTTAGTGTCAGGGCGGTTATCCAACTTAAAAACAGCGAATAACACAACACCCAAAACAGCGACCCCATAAACTCGCCTGTCGCATCCTCAGACAAACCGATAGGTGCAAAGGCCGCAATAGCAATGATAGTTGCCCCGAGCAAAGGCCATTGAGTTTGCGTTACGATATCCTTCGATGCTTGCAGTCGAGTACGACCTTTTTTAAGGCCCACTAATATCCCTTCCACTACAACGATAGCGTTGTCCACTAACATCCCTAAGGCGATAATCAGTGCACCAAGTGAAATTCGGTGCAGTTCGATACCCGTGTAACTCATCAGCATGAAGGTACCAAATACAGTGAGCAGTAAAACCGCCCCGATAATAATCCCGCTGCGCAGCCCCATTGCAAATAGCAGCACCACGATAACAATTCCAACCGCTTGAGCTAAGCTGAGCACGAAATTGCTAACCGATTTATCCACCTCGGAGGCCTGATTATAAAAATAATTAAGCTCTACGCCCGCGGGTTTAATACTTTGTAGGGTCTCAAACTCTTCCTCTATATGCGCCCCCACATCAACTACGTTTACCCCTGGAGCGAATGAAATACCTAAGCTGATGGCTTGACTACCATTGAAGGTCACCACATTACTCGGACGTTCTGCGATACCGCGGGAAACCGTGGCAACATCTTTTAACCGAATAAGGTTTCCGGTGTCACGTCCATGAATAATCAAGTTCTCTAATTCTTCAACCGAACTTAGCGTACCACTCGGGCGAATAATCAATGACTCGCCATTGACCATAACTTGACCAGACTGTTGCACGCTGTTTTGTTGGTTCAGTAAGCCCGTTACCGTGCTCATATCTAAATTAAGTGACGCCAACCGCTCTAGCGATAACTCTACAAAAAGTTGTTCAGTTTGATCTCCCGCGACTGCGACCTTACCCACTCCTTTGACGAGCTCAAGTTCACGCCTAAGTTGATCTGCGTAACGTTTTAGCTCCACCGCATCATAGCCGTCTCCGGTTATCATGATCATAATGCCGAATACGTCGCCGAAATCGTCAAGAATTTGCAGTGAACTTACGCCAGAAGGCAATGTGGGTTGGGCATCATTGATTTTACGACGCATTTCATCCCAAATTTGTGGCAAAATTTCGGGGCCGTAAATCGATTTCATGCTGACTTTAAGCTGAGACATACCACGAGAAGAAATCGACGTAATATTATCGATATAGGGTAGCTGTCGAATTTCACGCTCTAATGGGTAGGTTAACTCTTCTTCCACTTCTTGTGGTGTCGCACCTGGGTAAGTTGCAATTATCAACGCATCTTTTAAGGTAAAAGCGGGGTCTTCTAAGCGGCCCAAGCCATTAAAAGCAGAAATGCCGCCAAGGGTTAACAGAACTAAAAATAACCCACTGATGACTTTGTATTTAATCGAATATTCTGCGATGTTCACTGCGTAGCTCCTTGAACTGTCATCCCTTGGCGTAATTTTCTCAGATTGGAATTGGCGATCACATCTCCCTCACGAATACCGCTCAAAACGATTGCCCCATTCGATTTCACTTGGCTTACCTCAACAGGGGTAGCCACTGCTTGATTATCTTGAATTTTCCACACTCTGAATTGTCCGTGTTGCTCAGCTGAATCGATCGCAGTCATGGGTAACTCAAAGCCTTGTAATAAACCCATTTGGGCTTTGACCATATCAATACTCACCTGCACATTGGTGCCGGGTAAAATCTTAGGGTTCACTTGCGGCATTTTCAGCCAGAATTGATATGTCTGAGATTCGGGATCAAGCTCGCTGGTATGTTCAAGGTAATTAAGGGGATACTGCCCTTTATGCCCGCTAAAATGTCCTAAAGGGCGATAATTAGGCACACTCAATAACGGTTTTAGACGCGTTAACACTGTATCAGACACAGAAATCTCTACATAAACCTCGCTACTTTGGTAAATGCTAACAACCGTTTCTCCCGCATCGGTGCGCTCAAAGTCCTGTTTAGACACCACGGAAATAATGCCATCGACCGGGGCTTTAAGGCGGGTATAACCGAGCTGAACTTCGGCCAATTTGGCATTCGCTACAGCCAGTTTGTAATTGGCTTGTAATTCGTCAAGTTCAGAAGACGAAAGCATCTCTCGGGTGCGTAGTTCTTTACCGCGTTCAAGCTGCCTTGCAGTTAAATCAAGTCGGGCCTGAGCATCATTTAAGGTTTGAACGAGTCGACTATCGTCCAAAACAGCCAGTACTTGTCCTTTTTCAACCACATCGCCTTCTTGCACTTTCACGTCAACGATTTCGCCTTCAAGTCGAAACGCTAAAGGAGTCAATTCTGGCGCAACGACCTGACCATTGAACCGCCTAAACTGCGTGTCCACTGGTGCAGATACCTCGATGGTATCCAAAATTAACGGCGGCTTGGGCCTATGCTCTATGTTTGGCGTGCAGGCTTGTAGCAACAGTAGTGCTAGAATATGCGTGCTAAAAACGATCGATTTCATTAAATTCCGTCCTCTTCAACCCAAGGTTTCACTTTTTGAGCTTCATTGAGGCCATTAATGCCTGTTTCCACCACTAAATCACCTTGCTGTAAACCACTTTGTATAAACCCATTTTCGTCTAACCCAACCAACGTTTTGTGTACCACGCCTTGTGATGCGGAATACTTCCACACATAGCCACTGCCCGCCTCGCGGCTGATCCAAGCGCTTTTTGGTAACGTAAATAAACTCGTTTGGTCTGGGGCGACGATATTTACCTGGCCACTCATTCCGGTTAGCAGGGTTAGATCATCAGGGCGACGCACCGTCACGCGTGCGGTATAACTGTTGGTATCAATATTGGGCTGGGTAGAAATTTCTTTGAAGTGTGCTTCTAGTTTTCTATCACGGGCAAAGTCCATCGTGACCCACACCGCAGAGCGACTAATATCCTCTACCCCGTATTGAGATACATAGCTTACCGGTACAGTGAAAACCACGTCCATAAGTGCGTTGTTAAGCACTTTCATTACCGGTTGATTCGCTGCCACGACTTGATGCGCCTCTGCGCTAGTTAATGACACAACACCGTCAAACGGTGCACGCATTTTGGTATAGGTTAAATCGGTTTTTGCTTGCTCAAGTAACGCCTTAGCTACTTTATAATTGGTTTCGTTTTGATCGAATTGATCTTTACTGATTAACGTTTCTTTAATCAATGCTTTAGCACGAAGATATTGTGTTCTCGCCAAGTCATACTCAGCTTGGCGCGCGTCTAGGGCCAATTGATAATCAGTCGGATCAAGGCTTGCTAAAAGTTCACCCTTCTTAATTTGCTGGCCCATATGCGGCATCGCTGAGGCGATTTCACCCGACACATTAAACGACAGAACAGCCCGCTCCGTGGCATCCAACTTGGCAATAAAACTATTGACCTGTTGCTGATTAAGGTCCGGCATTTTAATTAATTTCACCGGCTTAATGACCTTATCGGCGTTTTGCCCCGCCATTTCTTGGGAATTCACGCTGTCGCACCCACTCAATCCCACAGCTACGGCCAAGCTGAACAAAGCTGTGCCTAACACCCAACGCAATTTTCGATTAACCATCACACATATCTCTATTTTATTAGCCACTTGTACAGCATTTTACTATACGAACGTGCAGTATATTGAAAGTGATAGCTAGATCAAGTATTATTTACCAACTGGACAATATAATATTGTTGCCATTAACATTAGCTGAAACAAGCTCAAGAAGATCGTTAAGTTGAAAAATTATGAGTGAAAGAAAGCAAGGCCGCAGAAGTGCACAAGACGCAGAGCAAACAAAGGCTGAAATATTACAGGTTGCTGCTGAGCTATTCTGTGAACTCGGATATGAACGTGTATCTCTGCGTAACATCAGTGAGAAAGCCGGCGTTTCTCATAGTCTGATACGCCATCATTTCGGCAGCAAAGAAAAAATCTGGCACGATATCAGTGATGAATTACATGACTTTATCGTGAAATATGTAGCAACTGTCTATCAGAACATACCGAAAACCGCCCCTGCCAACGTACAGCTGTTCGAATTTACTAAGCGAATGATGGCTTATATGTTGCTGTTTAAACGCCCCGTACAGTTAATTGCCGATGCGGTACGCCAAGAAGACGCCCTTCTCGATTATTTCCTTGGCAGTGGTGAAGACATCGAAGACTTTGTCGAAGGTTTGGTTAACGCGCATAACACCCACTTTCCGGAAGCTCAGATTCGTATGTGGGATCTGAAATGGCAAATCATAATGTATGCTCACGCGGCAGCTTCTCTAACACCGTTTTTGAAAGAAACATGGTCTGATGAAACCGATGATCTCGACGAGTGCTTACTGCGTCATTTTATGCTGTTTGAAGACACCATGGCCGCGCGCTTACATATCGATAAACGCTACCGTAGTATTCCAAAAAGCGTACAAGAACTGGTTTACGAATTGCCATGCTCTGACACCGCGCAGGAGTAACACAAATACATATGCCAATACCAAGTCCAGTTCCAATGCTTAGCGATTCAGTCAAGCATAAAAAAGCCTAGTGTGAACTAGGCTCATAATACCATTCCACGTTAATAAGTGATGACTCAGCGAGAGTTTAAAAGGGCTTAA
>OLGX01000275.1_pt1 | contig 22758 bp, 14 predicted proteins | sample 1609451 | NCBI WGS metagenome assembly OLGX01 (sample SAMN05416834, study PRJEB24817) | seawater metagenome | isolation source: Sea water | place: Canada:Atlantic | collected 2013-07
ATATGAGTTACTACCAATGCCGAGCATGTGGAACCAAAGACTACGTATTTTCTAAAGATGGTGGTGAGCAACTTGCCGAGCGTCATGGATTACCGCTGTTAGGGCAGCTTCCCTTAGACATTCACATAAGAGAGCATGGCGATGCAGGAACCCCGTTATTAGTGGGCGCGCCAGAAAGTCCGATTGCAGCAAGTTATCAAGAGGTGGCTAGGGCTATTTCTATGCAGCTAGCGTTTTCGCTGTCACCACGGGAAAACGGCAGTAAGCATATAAAGGGTGATCCAATAGGGATAATGGGTAATTAACTTAAGGCCGATATCTAAACTCTTTTTCAAAGTGAAAGTTTCTTATCTATCGGCTTTACTCATCCTTCTATTTATTGTGGGTTGCCGCAGTGCCAACAGAGGCGCTAATTACCAAAGCAATGGCGAGCCAGTGCCACAAGGTCAATAGCTCTCCGAGTATAATAAAGCCAGCTAATGCAGCAATGGCAGGCTCTATACTCATTAAAATACTAAAGCTTTGAGATGGCATCTTTCTAAGTGCGATCATTTCTAAGCTGTAAGGCAACGCGCTTGATAGCAGAGCAATACCTATTCCGGCGGGGATCAGCGCCACATTCATTAATTCATCAAAATGAATGGCAATACCAAACGGTACTATTGCAACGGCGGCAACAAGCATGCCTAGCGCCACGATTGCACCCGAGGAGCCATTCTCCCCCGTTCTTTTGCCAAATAAAATATAACCCGCCCAACAGGCTCCAGCGCTCAATGCTAAGCCAAAGCCCAGTGGGTCAAGTCCATCTGCTGCACTGAGGTCGGGAAGTAATAATACGAGACCCATTATCGCCATTACTGCCCATAAGAAATCCACACTTTTTTTAGACGATAAAATGGCAACCATCAAAGGGCCAACAAATTCTAACGCCACGGCTATGCCAATAGGAATACGCTCGATAGCAAAATAAAAAGCGGTGTTCATTCCACCTAAACACAAGCCGTAAATAATAATGGATTTAAGCTGTTCAGGCCTATTGCGCCACGGCTTAAAAACGAAACACAGTATAAGAGCAGCAAAGCCAACTCTGTAAGTTATTGTGCCTAGCACGCCTACTTGCTGAAACAATTGCTTTGCCAAAGAGGCGCCCGATTGAATGGTGATCATTGCAATAAACACACAGGTTACGGCGATAAGATATTGTCGACTAGTGGAAGACATAGGCATTACGGAAAGTGAAAAAACAATAATAGCTAACACGAGAAAGATGGCAACTAGCTTATTGATTTAACATTTAAAAAAGTAAGATTGATAAAACAGACTAAAACAAGCCTTCTAGCAGTTGATTGGACTGGCTTACATACGCATAATAGCCGCCTAATGAAATGAGGAATACATCATGCGTTTGTGTGACCGCGACATAAATCAATATTTACAAGAAGGGAAGATAGCTATCGACCCAACGCCTAGTTACGACCAAATTAGTGGGGTGACAGTAGATATCCGTTTAGGAAATAAATTTAGAGTGTTTGAGGAACATCAAGCCCCCTATATTGATTTAAGTGGCCCAAAAGTTGAGGTTCAAGAAGCGCTCGATCACGTGATGAGTGACGAGATTGAACTTGAAGATGGTAAAGCGTTTTTTCTTCATCCTAAAGAGCTAGCGCTTGCGGTTACACTTGAGTCGGTTACGTTGCCCGATAACATTGTGGGCTGGTTAGACGGTCGTTCTTCTCTGGCCCGGCTGGGTCTTATGGTGCACGTTACAGCACACAGAATCGATCCAGGTTGGTCTGGTAATATTGTACTTGAGTTTTACAACAGCGGTAAGCTCCCTCTAGCGCTTCGCCCAGGAATGAAAATTGGGGCGATAAGTTTTGAAGTGTTATCTAGCCCAGCGGAAAAGCCATACAACGCGCGAGTTGATGCGAAATACAAAGGCCAAGATGGCGCTATTGCAAGTCGCATAACCTCAGACGACCAACATAAGTAACCCGTAAACCACGATTAAAGTGGTAAAGGGTAGTGCGTTTCCCGTCATTTACTGGTAGAAATTATAATAGCGAATAAAAGCAATTATAAATGCGACAGGTAAATGGGAAGCGCAATGGACACTCAGTCTCAAAAAGAAAATACTCCACACAACAATTTTCCCCTTAACAAAAAGCCCACACCCAAAAACCTCATTATTTTACTGGCGTTTGTTATCTCCTGTGTCAGTGGCCTATCGTTGTGGTTTGTTGGGCAGCCTAAAGATATTGTCTTTACCGCAGCCATTACTCTATTTGTAGCCATTTTGTGGGTAACTGAAGCACTGCCAATTCCAGCAACCTCATTACTGCCCTTCGCACTATTCCCATTGTTCGGTGTGCTGTCTCACAGCGAGGCGGCGTCATCACTTGGTAGTCATGTCATTATTTTGTTAATGGCGGCGTTCATGCTTTCAAAAGCATTAGAGCGAGCCAATCTTCACAAGCGTTTTGCAATATATATGCTGCGCTTAACTGGCAGTGGCAGCCCTATGAAGCTGATTTTAGGCTTTATGATAACCACCGCAGTGCTGAGCATGTGGATAAGCAACACCGCCACCATTTTAATGATGTTGCCCATGGCGATTGCCATTATTAACGCGGTCGACAACCCTCGTTTTGGCGTGGCGCTTATTTTAGGTATTGCCTATTCTGCGAGCGTTGGCGGGGTAGGTACACCAATAGGCACGCCGCCCAATATTATCTTTATGAGTGTTTACGAAGAAACTCAAGGCATGGAATACAGCTTCATCGATTGGATGAAAACAGGTATTCCTATTGTTATTGTTGCGGTACCTATTATGGCACTGTGGCTTGCCCGCGGAATTAGTGTGGTGGGCAAAATAGACCTCCCTGAGCCCGGTGAGTGGTCTCGTGCAGAAAAACGGGTTTTAGCTATTTTTGGCACGGTTGCTATGGCATGGATTTTTCGCCCCTTTTGGACTGCATGGCTAGGGGTTACCACCATCAGCGACAGCACTATTGCCGTAGCGGGTGTGGCGGCCATGTTTTTGACCAACAGTGGTAACGATAGCGGGCAGGTGGATGCCAAAGGCAATCGCGATAAGTTATTAGACTGGAAAACAGCAAATGATATTCCCTGGGGAATGTTACTGCTTTTTGCAGGCGGTATTTGTATTGCCAAAGCGTTTACTGCATCTGGGCTAAGCATTTTAATGGGGACCTGGTTAACGGGCCTTTCATCATTACCGATAATACTGCTGGTGCTAGGTATTTGCTTATTTGTCACTTTCTTAACGGAAATTACCTCTAATACAGCAACGGCAACCTTGTTAATGCCCATATTGGCCGCCGCCGGTATAGCGGTAAGCGTAGACCCTAAGCTACTGATGATCCCCGCCGCAATTAGCGCAAGCTGCGCGTTTATGTTGCCCGTTGCGACAGCACCCAATGCCATTGCTTACTCAACAGAAAAGTTTGATATAAAAACCATGGCCCGAGAGGGCATTGTGCTCAACGTTATTGTGGCGTTAGTGGTTACCGGAGTGTGTTTCGTTACGTTGGCATAGTCGGTTTTCAAAGAAGTGGTTAGCAATTAAGCGCTTGAGTACCTTAATTGCTAATTGTCGTTGCATTGTTGATTATTTTGAGTAGACTTACACGCTCTTTCGGTCGGTGTGTGGCGCAGCTTGGTAGCGCACTGTCATGGGGTGTCAGGGGTCGGAGGTTCAAATCCTCTCACACCGACCAATCTATACTTTCCCCGTTTACAGCGTGAGCTTCAGTCTCTCGCTTTGCAGTACTCAAAAAAATCGCTTTCAATTTACCAATACATGCCCACAACTGATGATAATCCGTCAGTAAAATCCTCACTATTTAAACGAAACAAAGCTACAGCACCAACTCTTCCTCTTTTTGATCGTCTTCATCTTCGTTTTCTTCTCGTAGCGAAAGAAAAACACCAAACGTTAAAATGCCAACTCTACCCATAAACATCATTAGCATTATTACCAGTTTTCCTATGTCACTGAGTTCGGTAGTTAGGCCCATGGTGAGCCCTACTGTGCCAATTGCTGAAAGTACTTCGAAGAGTATCCAGCTTAATGGAGCTTCTTCTGTGATAAGTAAAATGGTCACAGCGATAAAGGATATGGCAAATGCTAATATAAAACTGCTGGCCGCTAGCTGTAGCTTGTGTAGGGGAAGTCGCTTTCCATCAAAGCTCACAAGCTTCCTTCTTTTAAGGGTACTTCTTACAATGGCGATGAGCGCTGCAAGAGTAGTCGATTTCAATCCTCCACCCGTGCCCGAGGGTGAAGCGCCAAATAGCATGAGAAAGAACATAACAAACACCGAGGCAATGTGCATGTTGGCCACGTTAAAGGTGTTAAATCCCACGGTGGTGCTTGCTGTCATGACTTGAAAGAATACGGTCATCCAACGCTCTAAAGTGGGCAGGTGATTAAATGAATCATCAGTAAAGCCTATGAAAAGGGTGCCGCCAAGCAACAATGCAAAAGTAATCTTTAAAATAATGGTTGTTGAAAATTGCGGTGTGCTTTTGGGGTTTTTCACTACATCCCACACATCTACCATCACAATGAAACCGATAGCGCCAAGCAGCGACAGCACTGAAATAATGATGTTAACAGCAAGGTGGCCTTGATAGCTCTGAAAGCTGGTTGTCATTAAGCTAAAACCAGCCGTACAGAAAGCACTTACGCTATGAAAAATGGCCGACCAAATAGGCGCCGCTTCTCCGTTTTGAGTAAAAATAATCGCCAATAATACGGCACTAATGCATTCTACGATAACCGTGAATAAAACCACTTTTTTCACAAAAGTACTGGGCTTAAAGTCTTTCGGAAAAGCAAATTCTCGCTTGCTCATTTCAAGAGACGTTTTAAGTGAATCTTTCGACATTTTTGCTTTTAAGGCTACCAGGATAAATGAGCCAAAAGTCATATACCCAATGCCGCCAATTTGAATAATCAATAGGAGGACAAGCTGCCCAAAAAAGCTGTAGTCCACCCCTGGCTGAGCAGTAATTAAACCCGTCGTTGATACTGCTGATGTGGCAATAAACAGGGTATCTAACCATTCAATTGGCGAGTTTTGCGCGATAGGCAGGCTTAGCAAACTAAATGCGATGATTAAAAAGAACACATAGCCATAAATCAAAAGCGCGGTTGGCGATTTGGTTACTAGTAAGTCTTTAATCGATGTCAGTGTTGTGCCCTCATAATTTCCGTATAACGCTTTTGAGATGAATTAATAAATGTGATGCCACAGCAAAAGGCGAAGATAAGCTTGTTGTATAACTACCTATCACTCAAATTGCTTACGTTTATGTAGCAATTTTTAAGGTGCTTACATTGAAAAGGATCAGACACCATCTAAGCTGCGAGGTGATCTTTTATGCTCTTATCCCCCGTAGCTACAATGGTTTTAGGTGTTTGCAGTCGTATTTGATTATCGCTTTGGATGGGTTGCTTCTTCGCTATTCAATGAGTTTTCGGCTTACACCCGCTTAAAGGTAGCGCTAATCGCCGTTTAAGGAATAAGCCGCTATCTTTACACATTTATTCCACACCAAGGAACTTACGAGCAGGGATTATGATTAAAAAAATTAGTATTGCATTGATGTTCGCCGCGCTAGCAGCTGCTGGTTGTAGTGATAAAGATACTGCCTCATCACAAGCTCAAGACTCTGCTTCACCGAAACAAAATGATGCAAGTGCTAAGCAAAAACAACCTGCAACGCCGGTAGGGTATGTAGATCTCACTTTGCAGCAAATTCCTACCTTAACTAAAATTCCAGGCAGAGTAGTACCATACCAAGTCGCCCAAGTAAGGCCCCAGATAAGCGGCATTATACAGTCTCGCCTGTTTACCGAGGGTGCGTTAGTTAAAGAGGGCGACCAGCTTTACCAAATTGAACCTAATCGCTACCAAGCCGAGGTAGATTCTGCACAAGCAGACCTTAATAACGCTCAAGCGAGAGTGAATAATGCCCAGTCCGTTGTTGAGCGATACGATAGCTTGGCCGAATCTGACGTGTTAAGTCAGCAAGTTTTCGAAGATGCGCAAACAGAGTTAATGCAAGCAAAAGCCGCGGTAATGCAAAGTGAAGCCCAGCTCAAGCGCGCGAAAATAAACCTCGCTTATACCAAGGTTTACGCACCAATCACTGGCTACATAGGGCCTTCAAGTGTAACTAAGGGCGCGCTGGTGTCACAGCAGCAAGAACAAACCCTTGTCACCATTCGTCAATTAGACCCTGTTTATGTTGATTTCTCTGTCTCTGCTAGCGATAGACAGTTGATAGACTCGCAAAGTGATACTGCGCAGAGCCAATCGGTAAGCTTATTTTTAAACTCAGGAGAGCGGTACCCCCAGATTGGCAAAATAATAGCCACAGATTTTGCGGTTGATAATCAAACAGGCACTATTCAAGTTCGCACCGAGTTTGCTAACCCTGAAACTGCTCTTTTACCTGGGCTATTTGTGCGCGGTGCAATTAATGACAGCACTGCAGACCCGGTTATTATTGTTCCGCAAAAAAGCGTAAAAATTGGGGCGAACGGTAAAAAGCATGTGTGGGTGATAGACGCCGACAACAAAGCGCGCGAACGAGAGGTTACAACGGGCACGGCGTTTGAAAACCAATGGGTTATTGAAGAGGGCTTGAAGCAAGGAGAACGGCTTATTGTTGAGGGCACCATGACATTAGCCGACGGGCAACGTGTTAAGCCGCAAAAAGTGACTCAGGAGGGTGACCGAGAAGCTAATCAAAAAACTAAGCAACGAGCTAAACAAGAAGCTAAACAAGAAGCTAAGCAACAAGCTAATCAAGAAGCCAATAAGAGCGCTGATGGTCAGAATGCACAGCCGACAGGGAAGGCGCAATAATTATGTTTTCTCGCTTTTTCATCAACCGCCCTATTTTTACCGCCGTTATCGCACTTCTTATTATGGGAAGCGGCGCTTTTTCAGTAATGAATCTTCCGCTTGAGCAGTACCCGAATATCGCGCCACCTAAAGTCTCTATTAGCGCAAGTTACCCTGGAGCGTCGGCAAAAACCATGGAGGTTACGGTTACTCAAGTTATTGAGAAGAGCCTTACGGGTATCGACAATTTGCGCTACATTCAGTCGCAAAGCTCTTCTGCCGGTACAGCATCAATTACCTTAACCTTTGAGCCAGGTACCGATCCAGACATTGCGCAAGTACAAACCCAGAACAAAGTATCCCAAGCGCAATCTGCGTTACCGCCCATTGTGCAGCAGCTTGGTATTGCAGTAGAAAAGGCAGGCAGCAGTTATGCGCTGCTGGTCAGCTTTTTCTCAAAAAGTGGCGAGATGAACCGCAACGAGATTTCAGATTTTCTGGTGTCGAACCTTGAAGAGCCATTAAGCCGGGTTAATGGGGTGGGGCAAATACAAACCTTCGGCCCTGAAAACGCCATGCGCATATGGCTTAATCCTAACGCCATGAACAATTACAACATTACCGCACTTGATGTCACTAATGCCATTGAACAACAAAATGTGCAGTTAGCAACGGGTGAAATTGGCGGAGCCCCATCGGTAGAAGGTCAACAACTTAATGCCACTATTACTGCGCAGTCGCTGTTAACCACGCCTGAAGAATTTGAAGCTATTTTATTACGCTCAGATTTAAACGGCGCGAGTTTAACGTTAGGCGATGTTGCTCGTATTGAAGTGGGTGCAGAAAGTTACAGAGTGCTTGGCAGATGGAACGGGAAGCCCGCGTCGGGTATCGCCATTGAGCTTGCGCCATCGGCTAATGCGCTAGCTACAATAGAAGCCTTGAAAGCGCGAATTGATGAATTTAAAAGCATCATTCCAGATGATTTGGATATTGCTTACCCAGTCGATACGTCGCCTTTTATCCGCGCGTCTATTTTCAACGTGCTTGAAACCCTCGTGATTGCGGTGGTGTTAGTGGTGCTAGTGATTTACATCTTTTTGCAAACGCTAAGAGTTACTTTAATTCCGGCTGTTGCCATACCTGTTGTTTTGCTAGGTACATTTAGCTTTTTATTGCTGTTTGGTTACTCCATTAACGTACTTACCATGTTTGCCCTTGTGTTAGCCATTGGCATGTTAGTAGATGACGCCATAGTGGTTACCGAAAACGCCGAAAGAAAGCTTGAGGAAGATGAAAGCCTGTCGCCTAAAGAGGCGGTAAAAAATGCGATGGCAGAAATTTCTTCCGCACTGGTGGGCACAACGGTAGTCATTTGGGCGGTGTTTTTGCCCATGGCGCTATTTAGCGGCTCGGTTGGTGTTATTTACAGGCAGTTCGCCATTACAATATCAGTTGCAATGGGGATATCACTGTTTATTGCCCTTACCTTATCACCGGCGCTTTGCACCTTGTTGCTGCAATCTGGTGGAAAGAAACAAAGCACCAAGGTACTGCAATGGTTTAATACTGGCTTCGACAGTATCAAAAATCGTCACAATTCCCTGTTAGAAAAGTTGCTGAACAATAAAATAATTTTACCTGCTGTGTTCATTGTATTGGTGGCAGGAAGTATGTGGATCTTCGGACGAATTCCTACCTCGTTTTTACCCGAAGAAGATCAAGGCCGAATGTTTACCTTGGTGTCTGGGCCGCCTGGCTCAACGCTTCAGCAAACTCGAGAAAAAATGGCCAAGCTTGAAGACTTTTATCTCAACGAAGCAGGTGATGCAGTAGAGGGTTTATTTACTGCCGCTGGTTTTAGCTTTGCAGGGCAAGCGCAGAATGTAGGTATTGCTTTCGTGCAAATGAAAGATTGGGAAAAGCGTGGCGAACAAAACAGCGTTTTTAAAATAAAAGAGCGTGCCGCTAAGGCGTTGGCTCCGGTGAAAGACGCCATGATTATTCCCCTTGTACCGCCGCCTGTGAGTGCGTTAGGTAATGCCAGTGGTTTTCAGCTACAGCTGATTGACCGCGAAGGAGCGGGTCACGAGGCAATGAAGCAGGCAACTCAGCAACTGCTGAAAGCTGCTAACGAAAGCCCACTGCTGTCTCAAGTTCGCTTTAATGGTCTTGCCGATAACCCTCAATACAGCTTAGATATAGATACGCCAAAGGCGCTAGCGCTAGGGGTTCCAATATCAACCATAAATCAAACGTTAAGCGTTGCCTTAGGCGGTCGCTATGTGAATGATTTTGTCGATAGCGGTCGCATAAAACGGGTTTACGTTCAGGCCGATAATGAATATCGAATGCTGCCTGCTGATATCGATAATTGGTATTTGCGCAACAGCAGCGATGGCATGGTACAGCTTAGTCAAATAGCAGAGGGTAAGTGGTCCTACGGCCCTTCTAAATTAACACGCTTCAATGGCGGGGCTGCAAGAGAAATTCAGGGCTCGACGCCACCGGGAGTGAGTTCTGGCGAAGCACTAAAAGAGTTAGAGCGAATTGCAGAATCACTCGATAATGGTTTTGAAATTGCGTGGACAGGGTTGTCTTACGAAGAAAAAGAAAGCGGTAGTCAAACGTTGCTGCTTTACAGCATTACTGTAGTGGTGGTGTTTATGATTTTAGCGGCCTTGTATGAAAGCTTAGTGATCCCCGTTGCTATTATACTGGTGGTGCCATTAGGTATTTGCGGTGCCGTTTTAGCAACGTGGTTAACGGGTCAATCAAACGATGTGTATTTTCAAGTAGGGCTGCTAATGACCATTGGTTTAGCGGCTAAAAATGCTATCTTGATTGTGGAGTTTGCACAGCGCAACTACAGCCAAGGGATGAGCGCTTACGACGCTGCCATAAACGCCGCAAGTCAGCGCTTTCGCCCTATTATTATGACATCGCTTACTTTCATTTTAGGCGTAATGCCCTTAGCGTTTGCCTCTGGCCCGGGCTCAGGTGCACAAAATGCAATTAGCATAGGCGTACTTGGCGGGATAACCATGACCACAGTGTGCGTTGTGTTCTTTGCTCCGTTTTTGTTTGTGTGGGTACGTCGCATTGGTAAAGGGTCTAACGGTAATACTGAAAAGGCCAGCTAGAACTGTATCAACCATCTAACGAACGCTGGTATTACAGGATTAACTAACGCGCCTTCATTTAACATGAGGGCGCACACCAAGGATTAAGGTTATGTTTGTATTATCATCAAACGCCATGCTGCCGAGCAGTGCGGAATCTAGTAGCAGTCTATTAGTTAACAAGCTACAACTCACAGCGTCTTCATTGGTGCAGAGCACTGATGATGGAGGCGCTATTTCCAGTCTATCTAATGCGCAATCGCTTTTAGCCCAGCTTTGGGAGAGCTTTGTTTATCGCTTGCCTGGTTTAGCCCTTGGCATTGTTGTGATGGCTGTCTTTATCTTTTTAGCCCCTCATGCTGCCAGCTTACTTGTAAAGCCAATGACGCGAACGACAACGTCGCCTCTACTGCGCTCTGTTATTCAACGAAGCATCAGCTTAGTGCTTATGCTACTTGGAATTTATTTGTTTCTGTTTTTGGCGGGTTTAACGGGCTTTGCCATTGCGGTTGTCAGTGGGACGGGTGTCGTAGGGCTTATTTTAGGTTTTGCGTTTAGAGACATTGCAGAAAACTTTATTTCAAGCCTACTGCTCACTATCCAGCGGCCTTTTCGTATAGGCGATATTGTTCAGATAAATGATTTTACGGGCATTATTCAAAAAGTGACGGCACGTGCCACTACATTGGTAGATTTTGATGGTAATCACATTCAAATACCTAACGCGACAATTTATAAAGGTGTGATAAAGAATTTAACGGCTAACCCGCTTATGCGAGGACACTTTGTTATTGGAGTAGGATACGACGCTGATATTCAGCGAGCACAACAAATAGCACAGAGTGTGATTGGCGAACAGCAAAACGTGCTGACCGATCCAGAGCCTCAAACGCTTATCGATACGCTAGGTGCCTCTAGCTACAATGTGAAAGTGTATTTTTGGGTAGACGTAGAGAAAACCAGCGTGCTCAAAATGTCGTCAGTGCTCATGCGCAACATTACCACTGCTTTTTTAGATGCCAATATTAGTATGCCTGACGATGCAAGAGAACGGATATTTCCACAGGGTCTTCGGGTTGAAACGGCGCCAAACCAAAGTGAGGTTGGTGGAGATGGAAAAGTGAGTCAGGGTAATGATGCTTCAAATAACAGTGAGGGTGAAGCATCACGTTCTAGCGCTAATCAAGCCAAACATGATCATAACGTGAAACAAAATAGTCGTTTCTCAGATGATGATGTAGCGTCTGAAGCTCATGAAATTAGAGAACAAGCTCGTAACTCCAGAGATCCAGAGGGAGGCGAGAATATTCTTTAAGTAGTTACAGCGATAGCTGGAAACCGTCTAAAAAAGCGCCATACCTTGGCGCCTTCTATTACTAATCACTCTCAATAAACGTGCTGGGAAAAGTCATCACCCAGCAGGTTTTTTTATCTATTTTCTAACCGATTGAAGTCTAAATAGCCAAATTCAGTAGGGTAGATGGCTTTAAAATAGCTGTGCATGTTGTCAGCATAGTCCCAGAATTTTGGGTTTGTGCGTCTTACGCCGTAGGTGTCTAGCAAAGCTGCATAATCCGGTTCTGACCCCATTCTATTGATGCGTGAGGCGAGGTCTTGTAGCTCGGATATTTCAACCTGCAAAAACGCATTTGGGTGAGAGGTCATAAATCCACTGGCGATAGTGACGGTGTCTTCTTCTGGTAAACGCCTGTCTTCCTCATTAAACAAATGGGAAATATTGGTGTGGGCGCTGTGTCGCAGCATGGTATAAAAGTGTTGTTCATCGCTTGATTTGTCATAAACCCGCACTATGGTTGACTCAGGAAGAAGCGAAATGTTTTTGCCCCTCAGCGAGTTAATCGTGTTAAAGCTAGCGATAGCCTCTTTTTCTTTAAACCCGTTATTTAGGTAATGTCGCTCGCTGATTGTGCCTGTGAATTTACGCTTCATGGTATCGAGTAATTCTTGATAAGGGTTATCGGTTTTGTACTCAATATTAGTTTCTATCTTTGATGTATTGCCTTTATACACAAATTCTTCAACTTCGCTTACCGAGCCGCGATACCATTTGTTTCTAATCTTGTCTCTGGTTTCACTTGGTAGTAACGCTAAAAAGTTGAATTCGCCTTCCATACGCAAAAAGTCCATATACATTCTACTGTTAAGCTGGTGGCCAACGTTGCCGTACACGTCGTAACCCGCAACTAATAAATAGTGAATGCGCTCAAAGAGTGGGTACGTTAACACCCACGCTGTTTGTGGCGTATCTCCAACAAGCCCTTTAACTACGCTTGCGGCATCTTTGTGCCTAAAAATAGTTAACGCCATATTTTCATTCTCGCCATCACCGTTCCACAGTAAATCAAGATCGATGCTTAACTTGTCTTTTATTTTAGTATTGATGAATTCAGATTTCGCGTTTAAATATTCACGCTCCATAGCGGCATAGTTCATCCATGCCGTAGGTAGGGCATTGCTTTGCTCTTCAGCAGGCAGCTCAATATTTTGAAGTGCTTGTTGTATAAATTCGCCGTTATTTTGAACCAAATCTAAATCTGGTTCAGAAAATACAACCCAAAAATGATCGTTTATCACGTTTAGCGCCATTTGCCCGCGACACACTGGGCCTTTGATAAATTGCATGATGGTGTTTTGCGCCTCATCAAGCATATAGTTGTATCTAGCGTTTATGGGTAATTGGGCAAATGTAATAAAGGGGTTAGAGGCCTCTTCAGGCTTATACGACGGCATTGAGGTAACCTCGTAATCGTCGTTTAAAAACCAGTCTTCGTATTTATCCATGCGATCGCTGGTTAGTAATACTGGCATATGCGACTTGTGCACTCGCGTTTGTTTTAGCGGCACTATTCTGTAATACACTCGCTCTACGCCAGGGTTGTCAAAGGGCCGACGGGTATGAATACTTTTAATGGGCTGTCCCGGGGCTGTGGCGGAGCGAACCAGCTTGAAAAACTGTTGAGGTTGCTTTGCGTCAAAGTGCAGATGCACAAGAAAGAGATGTTCAAATAAATAACGGCTCATTAATTGAGACTTTAAACTGTTACCGTTTAAAAAGTCCTCCCACGCCATAATGTGCTGCTGGTTTTCTTCTGTGACAACAACGTCGTCGCTACCTTTGCCGCCTTGGGCTATCCAATTGAGAATGAGTGCGTTTTCTTGTTTGTCTAATGCTGGCAACGCATAGGGCATTCCCCATAAAGGGTAATCTTCTTTGAAGTCATCGATATCGTCGATGGTAGGGCATTGATATGCTCTGTTGATATTCAACGGATAATCTTCTTTATTGAGAAGCGCCGGTGTTTCGCTGGCTGTTTTTACTGGCGTATCTTGTTTTAATTGCAGCAGGTGGGCAATAACGCTTGATGATAAGTTTTCATTGGCCGCGGTTTGGTAATCTGTGGATGACAAGCCATTTGTGCTTGTTTGGGGCGTATCAGAATTAACTGCGAAAAAGTCTTTATCTCGCCATTGGGCTAGCGTATGGCCGTCTTCGAATAGTCGAGTTAAGTTGGCTTCTATGAGCCTTTCACCATCGTAAACCCGCTCTTTGCTCGCGCCTCGTTCAATACCGGAATGAGAGCCCATTTTAAGTTGGCAAGGGGCATCATAACAGGCATGGCAAACCACACAGCGCTTGGCTAACACAGGCTTGACGTCGTCGTGATAATTAACCACTTCACTTGTAAGCGGCACTGATACAGGTAGCGACTTTGCTTTAATGGGCGTTTGGAAAAAATGATAAATGCCTGACCCAGCTAATAGCACAACGATACACCAAATGGAGGTTGTCCACTTATTCATGCAAAAACTCTCTTTTAAATTATTTTGTTTAGACTGTACTGTTTTACCGTACTTATAGCTGTACTTTCTGACAGGCGTTAGGTGTACTTACTGACAGGCTCACATGAATGTTGCGTCGAGATAACATCAAGATAACCCTATTCGCTAGTACGAACATCCTTAGAGCTAACATTATACAGTAGCCAGGGGACAGGTGGTAGAAAAGAGGGGAAATGTGTATGCGCAATCGCAAGACGGGTTCAATTTCTCCCATATCTTTGACAATTTCCTCTCATCTTCTCCTAATGTAAGCTACTCCTCATTTGAGCTAGGCAGGGGGTAAATCAAACCAAAGCGCCTCAATAGGGCTAGTTGCTACAATGTTAACTTGCTCATTTGCGCCAATAGCAAAGGCGTCTCCTTTACTGAAAGCCTGATTATCGAACGCCTCTGTGCTTGTGCTATTAATAGTAGCGTTTTTGGTATCAGCGGCTTCAGTGTCAGAACTATCCACTTCAGCGTCACCAATGATAATGTGCAAATAGCCCGTTCGATTCGCGGTGTTTAAGCTATAGGTCTCTCCTTTATCTAACATGAGCCTAGAGATACTGGCATCTTGATTTATTGATAGGGTGCCATCGCTGCCTTTGGGAGTAACTAAAGGAGTAAGCGCGCCTTTTTGTGCCACTGCGTTTTGTTCATAGCTTGGCTCAATTCCTTTTTTATCCGGTAAGATCCAAATTTGTAGAAATTTTACTTTCTCATTTTTTGAAGCATTGAACTCTGAGTGGGTAACGCCTCGTCCTGCGCTCATGCGCTGAATATCGCCTGCTGGCACCACATATTTATTGCCGCTGCTGTCTTCATGCTTTAGTGCACCTTCAATAACGTAAGACACAATTTCCATGTCTCGGTGCCCGTGGGTGCCAAACCCGCGCCCCGGCATGACTTCATCTTCGTTGATCACCCGTAACGCCGAAACCCCCATATGCTGTGAATCATAATAGTGTCCAAATGAAAAACTATGCTTACTTTGCAACCAGCCTAAGTTCACGTCGCCTCGTTCGTCTGCTTTTCTAATATAAATCATTTGAATGTCCTCACTTCATTTCAATAAGGGCACTGTAGTCCTAACGATGAATTTAGAAAATTGCTTTAAAAAGGTTGTTTCGTTCTTTTTATTAGAATGTATTGCGAGTCGGATGTAAGCGACTGTTACTCTTCCTTGTGTTGCTATGGGTTCTTCTCTTGATGTGATGTGGTGCTTATCGAATAACAAAGTAGTAATTGTGGCGCACTTCCTTTCTATTCGTTTTATTGGAATGAATGATGCGTTTTTAACATATTTATTTTCTTGCGCTTTCATTCAATACTTCGACTTAGCATTTGTGATGTTTCACTAAGTCAACACGCCCTAATATTGAAGGAGAAAACGAATGAACACTATATTACTACTGAAATCGTCACTTAATGGCGACCAGGGAAATTCATCTATCTTAGCTAACGCGCTGGTAGAAAGAATCAAATCCCAATCTGAACACAATAGCCAAGCAGATAATGGTGTAACGGTGATAGAAAGAGACCTTGCCGCAGATGATTTACCACACCTAACTCAAGCTGAAATGGCGTCGTGGGCTAACACTGGCGATGATGAACTTGCCACTTTATCAGATACGTTAATTAACGAGCTTAAAAGCAGCGACACCGTTGTTATCGCTATGCCTATGTACAATTTTGGCGTGCCCTCTACGTTTAAAGCATGGGTCGATCGCATAGCGCGTGCTGGCGTTACCTTTCAGTACACGGAAAGCGGTCCGGTGGGATTGCTGGAAAACAAGAAGATAGTGGTAGTTGCCGCGCGAGGCGGTATCTATGAAGGCACACAAAAAGACACCCAATCTCAATATCTAAAAGATTTCTTCGGGCTAATTGGTCTTACTGATGTTTCTTTTATCTATGCAGAGGGCCTAGCCATGCCAGACGGTGAAGAACGAATGAAAGCCGCCGAAGAGGCCGTAAAAACGTTTAGTGTGTAGCTATTAACTTTAGTGTTGATGCAGGTAGGCGAATGATTGCGTTTAACCAAACGTAATCAGCGCCTTTCAGATACAGCACAAAATAAATACATTATTTACTTGTTCAATATTTGTGCTGTTGGTATTTATCTATTATGGTGGATAAATAAAAATAACTGGCAGGACGCATGAAGATTTTTTCCGAGTTTAAACGTCGCAACGTATTTAAGGTTGCTAGTGTTTATTTGGTGACATGCTGGATTATTTTACAAATAGTTGCTGTCATTTCTCCTGCCTTACATCTGCCAACACTGTTTAGCACGATTATCACAGTCATCCTCGTAATAGCGTTTCCTTTTGTATGCATTTTTGCTTGGGCATTTGAATTAACCCCTGAAGGGCTAAAGCGTACCCACGAGGTTGATATCAATGAGTCAATTGGTAAGCACACTGGCAATAAAATTAATTACTTACTCGCTATCTCGCTAACGTTTGCCCTTGGGTTTATCTCCTATCAAAACTGGTTTATTGACTCTGCGGATGACAGTGTTGAGCTTTCTATTGCGGTTTTGCCGTTCGAGGACATGAGCCCAGATAGCTCACAGAGTTACTTCGGAGATGGCATAGCCGAAGAGATTTTAAATTCACTGGCGCGTTTGAATAAATTAGTGGTAATAGCACGTACCTCGTCATTTAACTTTAAAGACAGCAATAGTGATATTCGCGAAATAGGGAAAAAGCTAAATGTAAACTATGTACTTGAGGGCAGTGTTCGAAAAGACAAAAATCAACTACGTATTACTGCGCAGCTTATCGAAGTAAGCAGTGGTGCGCATATTTGGTCACAAACCTATGATCGAACGCTAGACAGTATTTTTGCGGTACAAGATGAACTGACTTACGCCATCACACAGGCTCTTAAATTAAATTTACTGCCTGAGCAAGTTGAGCAAGAAGCTGGAATGACGAGGGATCCAAAGGCCTACGAATTATTCATTAAAGGTCGAGAATTTTCATATCAGCGAAGCTCAGAGTCGTTACAACAAGCCGCGGATATATTGCAAAAAGCCATTGAGCAGGATCCTCAGTTTCACCTCGCAAAAGCACAGCTATTTATGGTGCACGCACTGGCCTCATACTACGGTGGATTTACCAGCGAAGAATCTCAGGCAGAAAAAGAACGTTTATTTTGGGAATTAACGACCGCGCCAGATTTTCCGCTAAAAACACTGGTAACAGCGGTACAGGCGGAGAATAATTATAGACTTGAAATAAGTATGACGCTGTATCAAATGGCTTATGAGCAGTCACCTAACGATCCGCTTATCCAAAACGTTAGCACGCTTAGTCTCGATGATTATCAAGACATGATTAAGCGGCGGGAGCAGATTCTCAGAACAAATCCACAAAGTCAGATAAATGTGGCGAACTTAGTATTTTTGTATCTTGTCGCTGAACAGCCCCAGCGAGCAGAACAGCTTTTATCGACAATGAATACACAATTTAAAGAAAGTTCGGCGAATTTTATCGCAAGTTTCTATTATTACTACGCTTATAAACAAGACATTAAAAAAACGTTGGAGTTAATTAATACCTATCGTGGTGAGCCTAATGCAGAGTACAGAAGGGTAAAGTCCTCAGTTAATATACTTAGTGGTAACATTAATGTTGCGCTTGCTTATATGAGTGACGAGCTTGACCAATTACCAGACACTTCAGAGGATTTCTTTAACGCTTATTTACTCCTCCTCGACTTAGAAACGAAAGGCAAATTAACCGAAAAACAGCAAGTTCGCTATCGTCAATTACCAGTTACCGAGGAGTTTCAAAATAGAGTGCAAGCATCCTATAAGCTGGAGCAAGGAGATGAGACGCTGTATGAAAAACAGCAGCAATTAGCAGGCGCAACTTCAGCTGAGTTCTCTCAACAAGTAGATCTTTACAAGTCTGAACCTTATTCCTACGCGGCAATTAAAAAATTTAAGGGAGACGATAGATATGCTCGGGAACTAGGAAGCGCCATAGAGCCTGCGGCCTCGGCATGCCAACAAACACAAAATAAGATTAGCTGGTCTTGCGCAGGCTATATGTATCTAGTCAAAGACGATTCAAAAATAAATCCAAAAAGTATGTTTAACCGCCAACCGCTTCTCGATTATGACTCGATAGGAAGTGAGACATTTTTACTCACCTCGCCCCGTTTTTATGGACTAAGTCAGCACTCTGATTTTAAACCCCTTGCCACCTCGTTTATCAATAGCACCTTCGGAAAATGGAATCCTGATTTCGCGATAGATGAAACTATCGTGTCTAATCCACAATGATGAGAGAGACATCCATTTTCAAGCACCGCTGTACGATACATTTAGTAAACCTATTGCAGCATGACTAATAATTTTTGATTACGTGCTTGTAACACACTGAATTTGCGTTTATCGCACTCGATGTCTTCAAATTAATTTGTCATTTTTAATTTTCTAGGAATATACTTTTGTCTAAGTGAAGTGGTTTTATGCCAAGTTATGGATTAACAGAGTATGGTCTTAGATAATGCACATGGAAGTTACTCGCTGTCGTTGCAGTGCGACACGGTATATTGCGATTATGCCGATGGATTTAATTTAAGTGGCGTTCGAAAACTTACCCTCGACATTCTTTCATTAACCGCCTCGTTAAATGCCTGGGTGCTTTTTCAGCGTCCCACAGAAACTGCGGGCATTACTCATGATGCGATTGGCGAAATGATGGCGGGATACTTTGCTTTTCAACAGGCCGGCTGCAAAGCGGTAGGTATTGTCGAAAACAGTATATTTGTTCACGCAGGTTCCCCGCATCGACCTTCAAATCTCACCATGCCGTTCATGATTGATAAAGACGAGGAAAAAATTCAGCATTGGCTTTCGCAGATACGCTTATCATCCCGCTAAATGTTTATTTTGTGTTAAACCTTCTTTTTCGCCTTTTTATCGCTTATAGCAGTCCTAAATTTTTAAAACGCCGTATCCTATGTCGTAGAAAACTGATGTAGTGCGCGTGCTGCGCGGAGTAAAAATATGGTTAACACCGATAATAACAACAAAAATCAACAAACCACCTATAACAAAAAAGCACCTTGGGTAGTTCATATCATTGTCTCTATCGTTATCCTCATCATCGCTGGGCTAATAGTGAAAGCGATGTTTTCCAGTAAGCCAGAGGCAAGGAAGTGGGGAGGAAGTCAAGCTGCTCCCACCGTCGCCGTTGATGTCATGGATCTCACTATCGATAACTACGAGGTATGGATTGAGTCTTACGGCACGGCGCAACCGCTCACACAAACCGAGCTTGTAGCCGATGTTTCCGGTCGCGTGGTCTCGGTTGCTCCTAACATACGAGCCGGGGCGTCATTTAAAAAAGGTGATGTTCTTGTTCGATTAGAAGACAGGGACTTTCGCATTGAAGTGGATATTGCGAAATCTGCGGTTGCAGAGGCTAATGTAAGCTACCTGCAAGAGCTGGCTGAAGCCGATTTTTCAGCGCAACAATGGAACAAACAGCCTAAAGGAGAGGCCGCTAAACTTTTGGCATTGCGCAAACCTCAGGTTGCAGCTGCCCAAGCGGCGCTTCGCGCGGCAGAGGCAAGGCTAATGGGCGCCCAGCTAAATCTTGAACGAACTGTTATCAAAGCGCCCTTCGATGGCATGGTGTTGAGTCAGTCTATCGATGTTGGACAAGTTGTGACGCCGTCACAGACTATCGCGTCTATTTACAGCACCGACGTTGTTGAAGTTAGGTTGCCCATTAAAACCGCAGAGCTAGAATATTTTTACTTAGGTGAAAACGGCTCGGACTCTTCTCAAAACCCCCGCGTTAGACTTTACGGTGACTTAGGCACTAAAACGTATCAATGGGAAGGCGAGATTGTGCGAAGTGAAGGCGCATTCGACCCTACCACCCGCATGCTTTTTCTTGTGGCTCAGGTAGAAGCTCCTTTTCAAGCTACTCAGCAAAGACCAGCCCTACGAGTAGGTCAATTTTTAAGTGCTCGTATCGAAGGGCAGAAACTCAATGATGTATTTGTCATTCCTCGTCAAGCTGTGTCTCAGAACAATATGGTAAGTGTGGTGGACGAAGGAGTCTTAAGAAAAAGGCCCATCACTCCGTTATGGACCGACGACAAAAACGTGATTGTTTCTGCCACTAATCGTCAAGTTACTGGCAATGCCAGCAATGTGTTAACGCCAAACGATCAGTTAATTCTTACCCCTACAGCCAACATTCCCGATGGCACCAAGGTGAAGTCACTGGCCGATAGCTTGCCAGAGACGTCGTCAGCTAAAAAATCGCTTCAGGCAAAGACTGCTGACAGTGCAAAAAACACTGAACAACAGTAGGAGATGCCAACATGATTGCATGGTTTGCTAAAAATGATGTGGCGGCTAATATTTTACTTGCCGTCATTTTTATCTCAGGGCTATATGTCGTATCAAACCACATCCCTGTTGATTTGTTTCCCGAATTCGAACAGCGCAGCGTGCGCGTTACTATGTCTCTGCCTGGTGCATCGCCTCAGGAAGTAGAGGAAGGGATCACCATACGAATTGAAGAGGCGGTCCAAGACTTAGAGGGAATACGAGAACTTAACTCATCAAGCAGTGAGGGCAGTGCATCAGTCACTATCGAAGTTGAGGAAGGATACAACGTACGGGAAGTGCTTGATGATGTAAAAATAAAAGTGGACGCCATCAATAATTTTCCGGTTGATGCTGAGAATTTACTTATTCAAGTACCTCAATGGCGACGAGACGCTATTGGGGTAGTGCTATATGGCGATTACGACCCCATAACGCTGCGCCGATTAGCAGATACAGTGCGCGATGAATTGGCTGCCATAAACGAAATCTCTCAAGTTGAAGTGGGGGGAACGCTTCCCTTTGAAATTTCCATTGAGATACAAGAGTTGGTGCTCAGAAAGTACGACTTAACGTTAGAGCAGGTTGCTACCGTTATTCGTCAAAACGCAACCGATGTGTCAGCAGGTAACTTAAAGACTGAGGGCGGTGATATTTTCATCCGTAGTAGAGGTCAAGCCTATAACGCTGATGAATATGCCAACATTCCTATAGTCACCACTCAAGACGGCACAATGATTAAGCTAGGTGACCTGGCTAATATTGTAGACGCCTTTGAAGAAACGCCGCTTAAAACACGTTTTAACGGTATGCCAGCAGTGGAGGTAGAGGTATTTCGCACTGGCGATGAAAGTATTATTGAAGTTACTCAAGCGGTAAAAGATTATGTAGAAGCAAAACAATCGCAAATGCCCGAAGGGTTAAGTTTAGATTTTTGGCGCGACAGAAGTGAGCCAATTAAAGCTCGCCTTGCTACGTTATCGACGAGTGCATGGCAGGGGGCGCTATTAGTGATTACCTTACTTGCCCTATTTTTGCGACCGTCGGTGGCATTTTGGGTGTGTTTAGGTATTCCCATGAGTTTTATGGGGGCATTTTTATTGATGCCTGTGTTCGACGTTACGCTTAACTTAATGAGTTTATTCGCTTTTATTCTGGTGCTGGGCATAGTGGTGGACGATGCCATCGTTACCGGTGAAAATGTTTATGCTCATTTAGAACGTGGCGAAAACCCTCTAGATGCGGCCATCAAAGGTACGCAAGAAGTGGCGGTACCGGTTACGTTTGGTATTTTGACAACAGCAGCGGCTTTCTTGCCACTCGCGTTTCAAACAGGCAGGGGAAGTTGGTATGCGGCAATTCCGTTTGTCATCATTCCTGTATTGCTGTTTTCATTAATTGAATCGAAGTTTATTTTGCCCGCTCACTTAAAGCATGTGAAACCCCGTGGCGACAAACCTGCCTCAAAACTGTCAGAAATCCAAAAGAAGGTTGCTCGCTCTTTAGAAGTGCTTATCGAACGAGCGTATCAACCTGTATTAGCCCGCGCAATGCAGTGGCGCTATGCATCGTGGGTGCTCATGTTTTCAGTGCTGGTAATTATCATAGGTTCAATCGCCAGTGGGCAAACCAAGTTTGTTTTCTTCCCAAGAGTTCAAAGTGAGGTGGCAACTGCTACTTTGGTTATGCCTGCGGGAACGGCATTTGAAAGCACAGATCGCATCGTAAAATCTATGACGGGTCATGCGCAAGCGCTACGCGAGGAGTACCTCGATGAAGATACTGGCGAGTCAGTCATTCGAAATATTTACTCCGTGAGTGGTGGAAGAAATTCAACCACAGGTAGAGTGCAAATTGATTTAGTGCCGCCTGAAAAACGTACCGTAGACGTGTCTACACGAGAAGTGGTTAACGAATGGCGTAAACGCGTTGGCCAAATTGCTGGTGCAGAACAGCTTAACTATCGCGCTGAAATTGGTGGATGGGGCGGCTCACCCGTGGATGTTGAGCTTAAAGGCAGAGACACCAATGCACTGAACGAGCTTGGGGAAAAGCTGAAAACAAAAATGGCGGAATATGCGGCTGTTTTTGATATCGAAGACTCGCTGTCAGATGGTAAAGAAGAACTTCAGCTTGAATTAAAGCCCGAAGCTCGACTACTAGGGTTAGACCTTAATACTGTGGCAAGGCAAGTTAGACAAGCGGTGTTTGGGTTTGAAATTCAACGCATTCAGCGAGGCCGAGAAGAGGTACGCGTGATGGTGCGTTACCCACTTCAAGCTAGGCAGTCTATTGAAACCCTTGAACAAATGATGATCCGTATTGGGCCGAACCAAGAAGTGCCACTTTGGCAAGTAGCAGATGTGATCCCCGGGTTTAGCCCAGACAGCATTTTACGGGTAGATAGGCAGAGAACCCTATCGGTTACCGCAGATTTTGATAAAAAGAACGGTGACTTAACGCTGGTGCAGTCAGAGCTAAATGATTGGTTATCTCAGCAGCTGTCTCTTATACACATCTCCGAGCCCACGAGACGCTACGCTATCTC
>OLGX01000277.1_pt1 | contig 22607 bp, 17 predicted proteins | sample 1609451 | NCBI WGS metagenome assembly OLGX01 (sample SAMN05416834, study PRJEB24817) | seawater metagenome | isolation source: Sea water | place: Canada:Atlantic | collected 2013-07
CTATCCTCTTCGTCGGCAGCGTCAGATGTGTATAAGAGACAGTCTTTAAGGTGGTTTTTTCATCCATATTTAATAAACGACTAACCAACCAAAATCCTGAGTCATTAAAGTGCGACAATACGGTCGCTCCACCTGCAATAGCAATAACCAAACAGCATAAATCAACCGCCGACAATCCAGTATTTATAGCCACCATAGGGGTTAACAGAGCAGCCGTTGTTGTTAGCGCTACAGTTGCTGAACCCTGCGCCACACGCAAGCTAGCGGAAATAATAAACCCAGCCACAATAATCGGCATACCTGTATCGGCTAACAGCCCCGCTAATGCGTCACCTATACCGCTGGCCCTGAGTACACCACCAAACATTCCACCAGCGCCAGTTACCAAGATCACGGCACAAATAGGCGCCAAAGAATCACCGCACCACTGCTCCATTTTACTCATGCCAAAACGTCGACTAAATATAGTAATAGTGACTAATAGGGTAATCAGCAACGCGACGGGCGTTTTGCCCAATAAGCGCAATGTGTGCACCAGCCCACTGTCTCCTTGTATAACATTGGCGGCAATGAGTGTATTAAGGCCTGTGTCCATGAAAATCAGGAACACGGGTAAAAGTAAGATAAGCATCACACTGGAAAAACTGGGCAGGTTGCTTGGTTTATCTCCTTCTGCTTGTGAACCGTTCTGACTGAACAGTGAATGCAAAGGGATATCGAAGCGCTTACCCGCATACTGACCAAAAATATAGGCACCTAAGTACCAAGTTGGGGCGGCGATCACAAGCCCTATTAGCAGTAGTAAGCTTATGTCAGCTCCTAAAAATTCCGCAGCGGCAACAGGGCCAGGGTGCGGTGGTACGAAGGCGTGCATCACTGCGAAAGCTCCCGCAGCAGGCAAGGCATAGGTTAATACCGAGCCATTAAATCGATGGGCAACGCTAAAGATAATCGGCATCATCACAATTAAGCCAGCGTCAAAAAAGATAGGAAAACCAAAGCATAATGACGCGATACCTAATGCTAGGGGCGCTTTGTCTTGGCCAAAACGATTGACCAAATTATCCGCCAGAACCTGCGCCCCGCCCGACACTTCCAGCAACTTGCCTATCATTGCACCTAGCCCGACCAGCAACGCCACTGACGCCAAGGTACCGCCAAAGCTGCCCATTAGCGTGGGCACCACTTCTGTCACGCTAATGCCTGCGACTAAGGCTGTCACTAAACTGACTAAAGAAAGAGCAATAAAGGCGTGAAGACGAACGCGTACAATCAGAAACAATAAGGCGAGCACAGCACCTAACGCGACGGTTAATAAATACCAAGGTTCATGAATAAAGGGCTGATTTTGCATGATTAGGCTTCATTTGTTGTTAATTAACAACAATTTAACATCAACCAAGGGGAGATTCATCCATTATTGTGCATTAATTACAAAAAGACTATAAGGGTCGACATGGCTGTTGACCCTCTCATTTTCGGCTCTTACTGGGCTAAGTAACCTAAATACTGGATAAGCATGAAACACAATGTGTGTTAATGAACTGAACTATGATGGCATAAGTGTCTCCCGTACCATCATAAGAGATACTATTTTTGCGCGGCAACCACTGATATTTCGACGAGTAATTCAGGTCTTGCCATGGCGGCTTGCACACATGCTCTTGCCGGTGCATGCCCTTGTGGTACCCATGCATCCCAGACTGCGTTCATTGCAGCGAAATCAGCCATATCTTTGATATAAATAGTCGCTGACAACATATGTTCACGATCACTATTGGCACTTAACAATAGCGCGTCGACTTTATCTAACATGGTCTGAGTTTGTTCCTCAATTCCCTTGCTTGCATCCGCTGCTACTTGCCCGCATAGATAAACGGTGCCTTGGTGTATAACCACTCGGCTCATACGTTGTTTGGTTTCTTTACGTTCGATTGTTGCCACTGTACCCTCTAAATATTCAGTTAAATTGAAGTGGCGGATAATAGCAATTTCGGTCTAGCTGCGGTGATTTTTTATCTGTAAATACCGCCGCTGCGCAGAATATTTGTAATAACAGCCTTTTAATGATTGAACCTCAACATGACATATCGACATGGCATATCTACATGGCGTATTAACATGGCGTATTAACATGGCATCGTCCCAAATTGAATAAATGCCGAGTGCGCGCGGCTGAGCTCTGGATATCTGATGCATCATAGAATAAGTACTACTTCAGGCACATTTTACAATCTCAACGTCGAACGCTGACCCCATAAGTTCTGATACAAAAGGGCTTGGCTGATTTTTATCAGCGAGTATATACACCTTGTGCTTCGCGCGGGTTAACGCCACGTAAAACAAACGCCGTTCTTCCGCATTTGGATAAGTCTCTTCAACTGGCAACAGCGCTTCCAATAAAGGTGAGGTTACCTTGCTCGCTGGAAAGCCGTGTTGGCCTTGAGTCATCCCAGTGAGAATGGCGTAATCAGCTTCTTTACCTTTGGCTGCATGTATCGACAAACTCCTAATCTGCAGATCCGGGTACTGTTGGTTGAGTTTTTTTAACGTCTCTTTATCGGGTAATTGAAACCAAAACCGCCCTAAGATATACACAGTTGAGACTTGCTTAGTGTGCTGCACCCTGCCCTTAACACGCACTTGGCTGTCGATATCAGCAAGCGCCTGATGTAATAAAAAGTCATTCGATTTGCTGTTCACCTCACACTGTAGAATGGATACGCTGGGCTTATCCGCCTTGGACAAAGAGCGTATTTCTTTGCTTATCTGCTCAGGGTTTTGGCTAACAAACTGGGTTGCTGTATTACCGATACGATCATTAAAACGAAATGTCTGGTCTAGTACATTTTGTGAACTAGGGCCGAAATACTGCCTAAAGCCTGTCGTCAAGCTGACATCTGCACCACTAAAACGATATATGGCTTGCCAATCATCCCCTACACAAAATAAAGAGGCGGGCTGTGCTCTTTCAGGCTGGGCACTTTCTGGCCGAGCGATCTTGGGCCAAGTACTGTCACGTAGCGCTCGCACTAAACGCGCACGCGGCTCGGAAATATCCTGAAATTCGTCCACCATGATATATCGCCACGGAGCAATAAACTTCTTCTGCTCTACGTAATTAATCGCTTTGCCAACCATGTCTTCAAAGTCTATTTGCGCCTGTTGTCTTAGGTACTTTTGATATTGTTGATAGATAGGCCTTAGCAAGCTAAAAACGAGGCGAATTTGTTGAATGTCAGTGTTTGTGGTGTTTCCAGCAACCCTATGTAGTATTTTTTCTAGAGTTAGCTTACCTTGAAAAGTCGATTTGTATACTGTGATGAGTTGGCTCAGTAAGCCTGCTAACTTGATCATCCTCCCAGACTCTCGCACCCTATCCAATACGGTTTCATCATCTATGGGGACAATGTTTAGCTGCATTTTATTCACGCCTCGTTTTAGCGCGTTGTTTAATTTCCCCTTGGCATACTGGTGATAAAACAATTCAATGCAGCGACTCCCCTCTTGGCTATGCAGTTCGCGCTTACGCTGCATCATGTTTTGATAGTGATTTTTATCTTTATATGCCGGTGTATTCCCATTTTCATCGAGGGCGTAATACTCGATATACACCTTAGATAGCGGCAAATAAAAGTCAGCTTTAATCACGCCAACCGCACTGCTAGCGGCATCTACACCATCAGCACCACTTTTGTGATTGCTATTACTATTGGCGCGTTTGTCTTTGCCTAGCGCACCGAACGCATACGTTGCACTGTAATGATATTCAATGCCGTGTATGAACAACCAGTTCGCAATATGCAAATGAGCAACATCATTGACACGCTCACCTTTTAAGGTGCGAATATCGTTACTTGTTATGTACCGGTCTACATCACTTTGTGCAGTAAACTCAAATGTGTTTTTTGGCTGATAATAAAAGTCGCTCATGTATTTTATCAGTTGTTGCCGGTAGCGCGCGTTAAGTAACTGGCTTTCCATCGTAGCCTGTACCCATTGCGTTTTTGCTTCCTCATCATTTACCCAAGCAGATAAACTCGGTTGCTTGCCTTCCACTTGACTAATAATGGTTAACCCTAAGCTATGAAAAGTACTGGTTTTGATGCTATCAATACCCAGCTTATCTCTTATCCGTTCATCCATTTCTGTAGCGGCTTTTTTACCGTAGGCAAGCAATAAGATCTCTTCTGGACGAGCCTGCTCACTTGTTAGTAAATAACCGGCCCTTGCCACCATTACACTGGTTTTTCCCGTGCCAGCGCCCGCCAGTAATAAGTTACTGTCATCATCAATAACAGAGGCTCGGCGCTGCTTTTCTGTCAACGGGTTAGACTCAACGGTATCGAAATAATTGCGATACAGACGCAGTTGCTTTTGAATAAAGCGTTCTCGAAGTTCATTGATATCCGCTTCGCTCCAATTGTGCATCACCTTAAGCTTTGCGACTGCATCTCCTATCGAGTTACTTAAATGAGTACTTTGAGCCCAAGGGAGCCAACGTAGGTATTCTTGGGCTACTCGTTGTTGTATGGCCTTTAAGCGAGACTGCCTTAAATATCGCGCCTGTGTTGTATTTTCCACATTGCTCACTAATTTCAGTAATCGCTTTTGATGATAATGTGCCCACTGACTTTTGATTTGACCAGCAAAGGCCCTGCTATCGCGGTAACCGATAAAGTGCAACTCATACACCATCCCATTCACCTGATAGATCAATGTTGCCCCCAACCATCGCCATTCAAAGACCGGAGGAATATCAAAGTGCTGCCATAACAAACTGTATCTCTTTCGCTTAACTTGGGCTTTCGAACGGCCATTAACCACAAGCGTTTTTAGCGCTTTTGGTGGCACAAAGCCTTCTGGAAAAACAAGGCTATGCTCATCCACTATTAATCCAGACTGCAAATAGGAAAAAATCCGCCCAAACCAACTGAGTTGAATAACGAATGATGTTGTTTGTGTTGTGTGTTTATTATGATGAATTGAGTTAATTTCAGGTGGGGTATCCGTCAAAGACGGTGAAACTTTCGAACGCAAAGGAACCTACTTGTAGATGGTTTTTAATATAAAAATGTTTACTGGTTTACTGTTAAAAGCGCCGAAAAAGAAGCGAAAAGCGGTATTAAGCATGAAGAACAATGAAATCCGCCCGCATCACTTAAAAAACGGTCATTCCCGTGAATAAGCGCTTTTAAGTGATGCTCGCGTTAACCATTGATTAGTACGTTCTTTTTACCCAACCCACTAAGTACCAACTGTCTGCGGCATTTTTTGATTTACGGATCGCGCTGATTTCTTCAAGATTTTGCAAACTTGTCTCCAGTTCACTTTCTGACAACGCGGTACGCTCATAACGAATTAAATGAGAATTAATTTTGGTTAGCAGATCCTTCCCACTAATGGTATTGGTTCGTCTCGCTCTGACAAACCACATGCACCAAATCACCATCGCGTCATTTTCGCTGATCGTAACGCTCTGTATATCACTGATTAAACGTAAAAGCTCAATAAAGGCATATATGCCAAGCCAGGGCTCGTGCTTTGGGTTAACACCAGGTGGTTGACTCTTTTCAATGTGCTCAATCAAGGTGTTAATACTGAGTTTGATATTTCCCGGTTTTACTGACTGTTCAGGCTCTGCTTCCAACTGTTCATTGGAAACAGGTTTTTTAGGGGCTCGAACAGCAATAGCAGGATTAAGCGTAGTGGTTATTAGCTCATCTGTTGCATCAGGCTCTATGCCAACTTCGATCAACGAACTACGCAATACTTGATTTACTTCCAGCTTTTTATCTTGAGCCTGTTCATAATCGGGTTCCATATCCTTACCTCCGTTATTATTATATTTTTACTTATACCACTGTCACGATGCTGACTTTCCCTCGGTGAAAGGGTGAACATTAACAATGAATGTTTATCAACAAATCTTGAACAGAAATCGGTTTATCTCGACCTCTTAGATCGACTTAGTAAGATCGCTTCTCCCAAACGCAACGTCTTTGATTTATAGACATGCAGTGATCGAGTTAGTTGAATTACATTACCATAAAAACTGCTGCAAATCTTTATGAAGGCCAGAATTAGCGCTTATTACACTCGGTTTAATAAGAGATTTAATCTAAGAAAAGCGCTATTTCCTTACTTTATCACCCCAAATATTATCTAAAACGTTTATAAAGTGAGCACTACGCTTGTAAAAGCAACACGGCCCGCAGGCGACGGTATTTTGCGTGCCATGAAAAACCTACATGATCGCGTCACATTTTTACCCAATTCAACTAGACCATAATCAAAATACTATTTGCCCCGTTACCAACGAGTAGACCTAAGCACCTTTAAAACCCTAGCGTTGTAACTAGGGTAAAACTAATCAGCACATCGAAAGAGGCTTGGCACATTACTTGATAATCACTTGATAAAAAATCGGTAAATATAAAGTCGTTTTATCAATGAATTGTGCACAGAGACGAGTATCTACTTTGATCAAAAAGCAACATTTCGCATAACAGGAGGTACAGATGTTTTTTGAATCTTGGGATGAAATCCTACGGATAGTTATTAGTACATTAATTGTTTACTTGTTTTTATTGATCGCGACACACTTAGTGGGTAAGCGCTCGTTTGCGAAAATGAACAACTTTGATTGGGTTATCACAGTGACCACGGGCACAATTTTTGGATTAGCCATATTGCTCAAAGATGTCTTACTTTCAGAGGTGCTAATTGCCGCTTCTTTCTTGTTCTTTTTACAGTATCTGGTCACGCTGGCCAGTGCACACTTCTCTCGTTTCGACAACGTCATCAAGGTTTCCCCCCAATTGGTATTTTTTGATGGTCACTACATCGATAAGGCCATGAAGGAGGCACGCCTAACCTGCACTGAGGTAGAAGCTGGCGTTAGAAAAGCAGGTTTTGGTGACTCAAGTCGCGTTATGGCAGTCGTGTTTGAAGCAGACGGAGAGCTAAGCATTGTGCCTAAAAGTGAAATACACGATCACCTTATAATGAAACTGCACGATGAGAAGCATTAGCTACACGCTAATTTCGCCCTAGTTACACCTTATTACATTGAGTAGATAAGCCCTATGTCTGACGACTATTTTCACTTATTAAATATAATCGGTGTCGCTTTCTTTGCGGTGTCCGGCACTTTGCTTGGTTATGAAAAAAAAGTCGGTGGTTTTGGTGTAGTTGTCGTTGCGTGTGCCACCGCTTTAGGGGGCGGCTCTTTGCGCGATTTACTGCTAAACGAACCCGTTTTTTGGGTAGCGGATCCGGATTATTTGTATTCAACCTACGGTGCAATAGTAATTACCATTTTGTTTATTCGTTACCTGCCTAACGTCTCAAACTATTATTTGTTACTGCTTGATGCCGTGGGTATGGCCATTTTTAATATTATCGGCATAGAAAAATCACTTATCGGCGGCACCGGTATGGTGATCGCCATTACCATGGGTACCACTACGGGCATATTTGGTGGCCTAATCCGCGATGTGATTTGTCGTGAAATACCTTCTGTTATGCGCGGTGAACTATACGCATCAGCCTGTATTGCGGGCGGTTTAGCTTACGCTTTGCTCTTTACACTGGGCGTGCCCTATGTGTGGTGCATACTAGGTTCACTTTTCACCACAGTGTTTATAAGAATGGGGGCCCTACACTGGAACTGGAAGCTCCATATTTTTAAAAGGAAGCACCATAGTTAACCAAAGACATGCTAAAGAGTCACGACAATAGGCGTTAAAGCTATTTTTTCGCCGTACGTTTTATCTCCTCTACTATTTATTCTTTTAAGGGCTATTGGTCAGTAGCCCTGAGTTTCTAAATATAAGATTTACATTTGGTACAGCAGAATTCGTTGCTCTGGTGTTTCTAGACCTGTATAAATATAGATAAATCATCTGTAAAACTATACGAACCATCTCCACTCATTATTTGCTTTAAATAAACCATTAAGCAATGAGTAGCGGAGAGCGCAAAAGAGAAACTTTATCAGCATTTACACACGCAACAATATTCAAATTATTGGTGATGGCCCCGTCACTATTGTTTTCGCCCATGGCTTTGGCTGTGATCAGAACATGTGGCGCTATTTAACGCCTTCTTTTAAACAAAGGTTTAAAGTCGTGTTGTTTGATTTAGTCGGCAGCGGTAGATCTGATTTGTCTGCCTATGACTTTAAAAAGTATGCATCCTTGCAAGGTTACGCTGAAGATTTGATAGAAATCATTGATGCAGTATCGGATCAACCAGTTATCTTCATTGGTCATTCTGTTAGCGCGACCATTGGCCTTCTTGCATCAGTTACAGCACCTGACAAATTTAGGTGCCAAATCATGGTCGGTCCTTCTCCTTGTTATATTAACGACGGTGAATATATTGGCGGCTTTACAAGAGACGATATAGAAGAGCTTTGCGATACAATCGACAGTAATTATTTAGGATGGTCCAGTACGATGGCACCCGCGATTATGGGGTCGCCTGAGAAACCTGAGTTGGGCGAAGAGCTAACCAACAGTTTTTGCAGGACAGACCCTGAAATAGCCAAACATTTCGCCCGAGTTACATTTCTCTCAGACCATCGAGATGCATTGGTGTTGTCACACACTCCGACCTTAATTCTTCAATGCAGTGACGATTTTATCGCGCCGTGCACTGTGGGTCAGTATATGAAACGCGCCATGCCAAAGGCAGAAATTTGCATCATCGATAACGTGGGTCACTGTCCTCACTTAAGCGCGCCAGATGCTAGTACCCAAGCCATCGAAAATTATCTTAAAAACTATTAGCCTAAATGAATAGCACTTTGGATTTAGCATACTTATTTGAACATGCCCCTTGTGGCCTAGTCACGACCCAAACAGATGGCACCATTTTACATGCAAATGCGACGTTTTGCGGTTGGTTGGGTTATAGCCTTGATGAGATTGTCGATAAACGCAAAATCCAAGAAATGTTCACCATAGGTGGCCGATTCTTTCATCACACACACTGGGCGCCTTTGCTCCAACTACAAGGCTCTGTGTCTGAGGTGCAAATCGACATCAAAGCCAAAAACGGCAGCGTTTTACCTATGTTAATCAACGGTAGTCGCCACCAGCAGGGTGAAATACGTTTTGACCAATTAGCTTTTTTCTTAGCCACTGAACGCAAAAACTACGAACGTGAATTGATCACTGCCAGAAAATCAGTGGAAGAATCTCTGGCGTCACTACGCACCACCCAAGAGAAATTGCAAGAAAGTCGTGACATGCTGGGTATTGCTCTTCGCAGTGCGCGTATGGGCGTGTGGTCGCAAAATCTAATAGCCGACCAAATTTGGTGGAGCCCAGAACTACAGCAGTTAACTGGACATAGCGACAATGAGTACTGGGAATCATCCCAAGCGTTTTACCAAATCATTCATCCAGATGATCGAAGTCAATTCATAGCTGAAATAGAAAAGGCAATAGAGAGCAAGTCCGACTACAACGTTCAGTTTCGAATTCAGCATAAGAACGACAGCTGGTTAACCATGGAAACCCGCGGGCATGCCACCTACTCTGATGAAGACCAAGCACTGTCAATTGTCGGCATCATCATGGATATATCTGACCGCAAAGCCGCAGAAGAGCAACTCAATGCACTAAATCAACAGTTATCAATCGCTGATCGTCGAAAGGACGAGTTCTTAGCCACATTAGGGCATGAATTACGAAACCCGCTTGCTCCCATTTGCAATGTGCTTGAGATAATGCGCGCAAAAGAAACGGATGATACCTTTATGCATTGGTCTCGAGACATGATCGAACGGCATGTTTCTCAGTTAACTCATTTGGTTGACGACTTATTGGAGGCCTCAAGAATATCCCAAGGTCGGTTATCTCTGCGCACAGAACCGATTAATATTGATGATGCTGTGCAAAACGCCGTCGAATCTGTGCAGGACCTAATGAAATCCTCCGAGCACAATCTAACGGTAAATAAACCGCAACATCCAATCATCATTGACGCAGATGCCACGCGCATCACCCAGATTATTGTTAACTTGCTAACCAATGCAGGTAAATATACCCCTAAAGGGGGTGACATTTTATTAAACGTTTTCAAACAAGAAAACCAAGCCATCGTGTCAGTAAAAGACACTGGGATTGGCATACCTGCGGAGCAGCTAACAAACGTATTTAATATGTTTTCCCAGCTGACACCGGCTCTCGACAAGGCTCAGGGAGGCTTGGGTATTGGTCTGTCACTGGTGCATGGTTTAGTCAAGTTACATGGAGGAAACATAGTCGCACTTAGTGATGGGGAAAACCAAGGCAGCGAATTTATCGTAAGTTTACCCATAGTAACGAATCCCCAAGAAGCCCTCCCTAAAGGTGAACGCGCCGAGGACGGACAAAAAGACCCAAATATTGCAAACCACCTGCGGATATTAATTATTGAAGATAATGTTGATGCGGCCGAAAGTTTATCGTTTTTACTCGAGTTTAATGGCCACACTACGCGTGTGGCATACGACGGTGCCTCAGGTTTGTCGGCTGCAGAGGAATTTCGCCCGAATGTAGTGCTACTAGATATCGGCTTGCCGGATTTAAACGGCTACCAAGTGGCTGGTAAGATACGAGAAACAAGTTGGGGGAAAGACATATTTCTTATCGCGGCTACAGGCTGGGGACAAGATAAAGATAAGGCACTGGCCCAAGGCGCGGGATTTGACCGACACCTTGTTAAACCAATTGATTACAGCGAATTAACGGCGCTCTTATCAATAGCAGTTTTAACCACAGCAAACGACTAACAGCTAGCCCAACTACGCATAAGGTTATGATACACCCCAGTTAAGCGTTTTACTTCTGCATCATTGCTGCCCAGCTCTACAGTAAGCGCTTGAATTGATTGGTCTAAATCGAACAGCATACTGCGTTGGTCGTTACTGCGTACTAAGCTTTCTACCCAGAAAAATGAGGCTGTTCTATGGCCTTTTGTAACGGGGTTGACTTGATGCAAACTGTTAGCCGGATACAAAATAACGCTGCCCGCATTGAGTTTGATTTGCTGTAAACCAAATTGGGTCTCTATGCTAAGCTCCCCGCCGTCATAAGTACTTGGCTCTGATAAAAACAAAGTCGCGGAAAGATCGGTACGTAACATTTGATGGCTGTTCGGAATTGGCATAACGGAGCTGTCTACGTGCAGCCCGTAGTGTTCGCCGCCTTGATAGCGGTTAAACTTAGGGGGATATATCTTATTTGGCAAGGCAGACGACATAAAGAGCGCGTTGGCTGACAACTTTCGGATCACCACGTTTCTTAGCTCTGTAGCTAATGCACTTGAATCGTCAAGCTGTTGATTGTATTTCACTTTTGACGCCTGACTGCCAGCCGTATGCTTACCATCTATCCACTGGCCTTTGTCTAGTGACTGGGTAAATTTAGCGACTTCTTGTTTGGATAATAAATCTTCAATAACGGTTAACATGCGTCTCTCTTTAAGGCCTAGATGAGTGAATTTTCTTGCTGTTTATTGAGTATAACAACCTTGCCCACTCGTGCGTTTTATGAAAATCAATAAATACAATCTAAGGTAATGTCGTCAATCGTCTCACAGCCTGTGAGTGCCATGGCTAATTCTAATTCTTGCTGTAACAAGGTTAAACTATGGGCCACACCCAACGCCCCTGCAACTGCTAGGCCATTTAGAACAGGTCGACCAATCAATACGCCATTTGCACCAAGGGCAATAGCTTTAAAAATATCGGTCCCACGGCGTATACCACTGTCCAGCAAGATACTGAAATCATCGCCTACCGCGTTTCTAATCGGTGGCAACAAATCAATGCTCGCCGCTAAGCCGTCTAATGTGCGCCCCCCGTGATTCGATACCACAATGCCAGCACAACCACTTTCGGCCGCTAATATCGCATCTTGCGGGTGACTGATGCCTTTTATCCAAACCGGTAAACGCGTGTTTTCACGTAACCATTGAATATCGTCCCAATCTGGTGCATCGGCCATTAGCCCGTTTAACAATACACTTTGACCTGGTGATAACGATTGCGTCTTTGACGTAGGGTAATTTACTAAATTGGCTGCCATAACACTTGGGGGTAAACTAAACCCCGCTCTTTGCTGGCGATTTCTTAGGCCGCTCACCGGCGCGTCTACCGTTACCACTATGGCAGTGTAACCCGCATTTTCGGCGCGTCTGACCAAATCCAGGGTATGTTCTGGATCAGGCTGCATGTACAACTGAAACCATTTCGGCGTTTGCTGCTTAGCCGCAATTTCTTCAAGTCTCACAGTGGACAAGGTACTGCTCATCATGCCCATATTTACCGCGTTGGCGGCTTGTGCAGTGGCAAGCTCACCTTCTGGGTGTAATAAACTTTGATAAGCAAGGGGAGCAATCAACATAGGCCAGTTGAAACGGTCTGAGCTTAGGGTAATTTCTGTTGTGCCTTTGGTAAATTTACGTAAAACACGCTTGTTCATACCTATGGCATCAAATGCAGCACCGTTGCGATTGAGTGTAATGTCGTCCCCTGCTCCGCCCGCAATATATTCATAAATACCGTGGGGCATATACTCTTTTGCAAGGCGCTCGTAATCACAAATGGCAATCACATCAGCGGGAATTTGACTTAATTTGGGTAACACATAATGATCTGTTTTCATGAGCAAATCTTAACGTAAAAGAAAAAAGGGAGCACGTTGAAAACCAACCTGCTCCCTTGATTACATTACGTAAATTGTAATAAAACGTTTTTAACGAAAATTAAAACTCGTAGGTTAACGTTAGCTTAGCGTTACGCGCTGCACCAATATAGGTAAATGCACCACTACGGTAAGCCGCTAAGTAGTAATCTTTATCCGTGACGTTAGCAACGTTTAAGCGCAAGTTAAGCTGCTCGCTGAAGGCATAAGTCGCGAAAACATCAAATGACGTGTAGCTAGGGACCTTGTACGAATAATCATTGATCTCAGTGTTAAAGCCAGCACCTGAATCAGGTTGCCCTGCGTACATTTCACTTGAGTACGTCATGGTGCCACCAAATGAGAATGCATCGCTTGCTTGATAACGTAGTTGCCAAAACGCACTGTTATCCGCAAAGTTACTCAAGGTACGACCGACGCTATCTGTATCGAATGATTCAAGCACTTCAGCGTCCATAAACGTCACACCAAACTGGGTGCTTAAATCTTCGGTAATGTTACCTACCACTGAGAACTCAGCACCTTTAACGCGGTTTTTACCCGTATTAAGCGTACCTAAACTGGCGTAGTCATCGTCACCGATACTTTCCATTACGTCATCTTTGGTGATTTGGAAGATAGCAGCGGTTAGCAACAGCTTATCGTTGAATACATTCCATTTCGTTCCTAGTTCGAAGTTTTCAGTGTCTTCAGGTTTGCTGTCAGTCACCTGCTGAGGGTCGCCACAGATACCGCCGTAACCACAGTTACCGCCTAAGTCAGACTCACCACCATTGATGTTGCTTGAGGTGCTGTAGGTAAGATAAACATTGGCATCTTCATTGATGTTATACACCACGCCAACGTGGCCATTCCAAAGGGTATCTGAATAATCATAAGCGGTATCAACGCCACCACTGGTCACGACGTTCTCGTAATCGAAGCTATCGGCACGTACACCGGCGAATACAGACCAAAACTCATTGATATCAACTGTATCCATCAATGATACAGACACAGTATCAATTGAATAATCTGAATCCTGAGCACCTTTTTCAATGCTGCGGCCCATTACATTTGAAATGTTGTCAATGTAGTTTCCACTTGTGTCAACTATGCAGAAACCTTCAGATGCACCCCTGCGGCCAGCTGTAATACAGTTGGTTTCGCCGGTATTAGTCACATTATAAACACCATTGTCTACGTCAAGGGCACTGTACTCAGCACTGACTACAAAGTTGTGCTTTAAACCGCCTAGGTCGCGGGTTAAATACACGTTTAGCTGATCTGCAAAGTAGTCTACTTCTTGCCAACCTTGGTGCGTACTTAAGCTAACCGTTGCTGCGCCTGGTGCGTCAGGGTCAGTGGCGTCACGGTTGGTGCCGCGTGCGCCGGTGGTTACATAACCGTTATCGGTCGTGCCGTAACGCATTAGGTTCTCAACGCGAGTGTTGCTGTCAATTTCATATTGAGCACGCAAGGTGAAGGTATTAATTTCAGACTCTAGAAAGTCTTGACCGTCTTGGCTGTACACAGGTAAATCAGCGACTGGCTTACCACCGCCTGCCACAATATAGGTTCCCAAGTCAGGGGTATCTTCCGCTTTTAAATAGTAATAGTCAGCGGTTAGTTTTAATTTTTCTGTTGCTTTGTAATCCACTGACAAAGCAAGACCATTGCGCTCCTGATCTGCAGGACCTCGGTCTGGAATTTCTTTGTACGAATGCAAAATGTTGGCGCGCACTGCTAGGTCATCATTGATGCGTTTGTTGCTATCAAGCGCAATACGGCGGTAATCGTCAGTTCCTAAACCAGCTTCAAGCTTAGAGAAGTCATATTCTGTGCTCGCTTGCTTCGTAATGCTGTTAACCGCACCACCTGTTGAACCACGCCCAGCAAAGGTAGAGCTTGGGCCTTTAGTGATCTCAACTTGTTCAGTTGCAAAGCTTTCGCGGGTAGTCATGCCTGGATCACGCAAACCATCAACAAACACGTCACTGCGTGCTTCGTGGCCACGGATAATGTAACGGTCACCAAATGCGTTGCCGTTTTCGCCTGTACCTAAGGTAATACCAGGCTGTGCCGCCAAGATATCTTTTAGATCTGTTCTACCAGATTCTTGAATTTGAGTTTGAGTAAGTACACTAATAGTTTGTGGGGTATCAGCTAACTCTTTGACGTGACGAGAATCACCAGAAACTTGCGCTTTATAAGGCGCTCCTGCTTGAGCATAAGGGTTGGTGTCAACCGTACGCTCTTCAATTTGCATCGTATCTAATACAATTGGCTCGTCTTCCTGAGCCATAGCAAATGGGCTCATTAACATGCCGGGTACGCTTAATGCTAACAAGGTTTTATTAGTGTTAACCTTGGGTGAGCGAAGGCTCAATGGCGCTATTTGACACGTTTTTGTTCTACTCATTGGTAACTAATCCTTAAATGCTGAGTTGGTGATTAACGAATATTCGATGGGGATCACTAGCGTGATCTTTTCTCGTTTGATTGAATCGGGTACAAGTGGCAAAGGGTTGGCCTTTTGCAACATATCAAGCGCAGCCTTGTCCAGTTCAGCTGAGCCAGAGCTTTCTTTGATGCTAGAGGCCAATACATAGCCATCGTGATCGATGGTGAATTGCAACTGCACCACGCCTTCAATTTTTTGCTTTTTCAATTCTCTTGGGTAGGTCTTATATTTGCGCAAATGCGCCTGTAGCTCTGCGAAGAAGTCTTTAGCGTTGCCCGCGCGGCCTCCAGAACGATTTGAACTTGCACTGCCGGTACCCCGTGTTGTGGCCTTTTGCGCAGCAGGTGCGGGGGCGCTGTCGTCAGACTGCGCCTTTTCTGCCGCATCATTGCTAACCGCTACGTCCTGTTGCTCAGGCGGGGGCTGCGTGGGTGTTGGCTCCTTTACTTCAGGCTCGGGTAACTGTTCTTTCGGCTCTTTCAGTTCTTCCACTTTTTGTATCGCGTTTTGCGCTGATGCTTGTTCAACAACGGGTACAGCTATTGATTCTGCAACAGGTGCCACCTCTTCAACGACTGGCTCTACTTTCGGCTCAGGTTCTGGTTGGAGCTTTGGCTTAGGTTTTGACTCTGGCTTAGGTTCAGGTTTCACAACGGGTTCGACCGTTTCTTCCATCTGCTGTGACTCAACCAATTCTTGATCTTGATAGGCACCTAGCATACCAAGGCCCACTTCGATACCGTCTTGACCTTCGCCGATGGCAGTGCCTCTCACTTCTTCAGATTTAATCGAAAGCGCTGCAAACAAACCTGCGTGTAAGGCAGTAGCAACGGCTATTGCGATCAACCACTGGCGTTTATAGCCACCGCTATGAAAACTCGGAGAAAGTAAGCCAGTGCTGCCATATGGTTGAGTGGCTATGCGCTGTTGTTCACTGTTTTGTTGTGTAGCAGCACGCATCAACTTGCCTCTGTCGTTAGGGTGAATAAGTTGATGGTGCTAAACCCTGCAGCACGTAGTGTATCAAGCACTTTGTCTAAGTCTTGATAGGTCACTTGCTTATCAGCACGCACGGCAATATTGGCTGGGTGCTCCTGCAATAACTGAGTTAGCGCGTCAGGTAACTCCTCAAAATTAACCACTTCATTATTCAGATGAATTTCATTATCTTTTGAAAGCTGCAAGGTGATTGGCTGAGCTACCGCTGGCTTTGTTTGACTGTTTTCTGGCAACGTTAAACCGGCGTCTTGAATTTGCTCTATTTTTCCTGCAATCATGAAGAAGATCAGCAGCAAGAAAACAATGTTAATCAATGGAATTAAATTATCGTCGCTATTTGTTTTACGTCTTTGGGTCTGTGCTTGATTGAAAATACTCATTGTTGCCCCGCAGCCAAATTTGCCTGAGGGCGAGACTTACCTAACGTCACTTGCGTAAATCCCAATGTCTTCATGCGCGACAAAGCATCAACTATCACCTGCACTTGGGTATCAGGCGTTGGCTGCAACACAGTTGGCACGCTTATATCAAAATAGCTTGTCAAAGCACTGTCTGTTAATGCTGTAGTTTGCTCACTGGATAATTGCCCATCAAGTGCTAAACGAAGCAGCTGAGGCTTGCTGTCAGAGGCCGTACTCGCTGCCAAGCTTGACTGCATCTCTAGCGCACTAAATTTGGTGAATGATGAGGTCAACATAAAGAACATTAGAAGAATGAACACCACATCGATTAATGCCGTGAGGCTAATACTTTGTTTGCGACGTTGCGGCAATAACAAGGTAGACATAACGACTACTCAGCGCCTTGATTTGTCGTGGTGGATGCCTTAGTAACACTTGTGGGTTTACTATTCGCTCCTTGGCGACTGTTACTAGCACTGGCGTAAATAGTAAAAACACGTTGCAAGTCATTTTGAATGGCCTGTGCTTCTACTTCTGCTTTGCGTTCAAAATAACTATTCAACATGGAAACAGGAATAGCCACGGCCAAACCCACAGCGGTGGTCAGTAGTGCTTGCCAAATACCCCCTGAAAGTACCGCTGGGTTTACTTGAGCACCAGCTGATTCCATTGCCTTAAATGCTTCTATCATGCCGATCACCGTACCAAAAAGCCCCATCAATGGCGCTAATGTAGCGATCACTTCCAAGACACGTAAGTAACTGTTGAGCTGTGCTATGGCGAGTTGAGCTTGGCGATAGATTTCATCTTTGATGTCGTCTAATGCCAGAGAAGATTTATCTATTAACTGAACCGTACTGCTAATGAGTGCTGCGCGATAGTTACGCTGGCCATTCACTAGCAACAATGCTTGGGCGTGTTTACCTTGTTGTAAGAAACCGAAAGCTTGCTCGATTGCATCAGCAGGTGTTGGGCGCGTACTATAAAATTGCCATGCTTTAAACACACCGACAGTTAACGCAACCACGGATAGGCTGATCAAAAGCCACACCACTACACCACCATTTACCAGTAAATCAATCACAGTAACATCCTAACAACAATCTAAATGAGAACGATTATCAATTTACATCGTAATAAGGTTTGTGACAACTGTTTATTGAACTAAAACTGACGATAAATGTCATTTCTGCCAATTTTGGTTATAACAAAATACGTGAGTGCAGCATAAATATTATAAGCAAGCGATATTCGCAGAGATAACCATTGTCAAATTCGAAAAAAACAGGGATTTATAAAGTAATGATATTGAGTTGTATTCAGAGTGTCAGGAGTGATGGCCCTTCCTCAGGTAGTGATAAAAAGCCATATGTTCTGCATTTGAGCACACAAACAGCAAGGGTATGGTTGCAGTGGGTGCTTAATGACACACGAGTGAATGAGTGGTTTGCAAAGAATCAATATAATTAGTAAACGCGCCAGAACAGAAAACTACAACCCCACTTCCCTCATCTATTCAGTGGTGTGGCGTTTCGATTCGGCCTCGATTTCTCCAAGCATTGAAAGCCTTTGCAGAGGATTGATAGACAATGCTGAGCGTTACAAGATATCCCTAGGCATCAAGCTACCGTAGGGGGTTGCGAGTAAAGCTGATTGCACAATACTCACCTACGCGAACACGATTTGAGCTCTAGCCCTTTAAAGAGCCAATGCCTGGCTCACATTTTCTGATCCTGTTACAGATATTGAGATTAATACATATACGCAGACTCCTGCGCAAAGAGCAATGGTTTTGCTATATCTGCAACGCTTACCTTAACGTTATTTATTTTCCAGCAGTTCTTGTAATGGTTTGGGTAACCGACTGCGTAGCTGATAAGTCAGTTTTTGTTCGTGCTTTTGCCAAAGGATCCCCAGATAAACAATAAACGCGCCCAATAACGTGAGCATAATAGGAAAAAGCCAGCTGTCTTTAAACACGTCATAAGCCAGGTATCCCACATAACCACAGACGCCCAATGCACCAAATATAACCAAGACTCTGCGTACCAACACAATGCCAAACCCCATCATGATCACATTGATACAGCAGTAGGCTAACTTAGATAATTCGCTATCAGAGTGCTGCATAGAAAGACCACACCAAAAAGAAATTGTGCCAAATAGGTACAACCAAAACGCATAATCGAGTGAATGACGAGAACGAATATCTACCCAAAATGCTAGGCCTAAAATTAGTAAGCCCATATACATAGAAACCAATGCACGTAATTCGAACTCGGGATAATCTCCTGTCAGCATAACGGCGAGATCCATCGATAAGTACCACAGCGTGAGAGCAACGGGCATTAGCAAGAAGGGATAGCGATAACTTCTTGCTAACGCTGCTCCTACGGCTAATGTAGCCAACTCCATGTAAAGCCAGTGCCACTGAACATAGCGATGATAATCACGGTAGTTGTCGTCACTCGGCCATACCCCCAATGCATGTTGCAATCCAAAAGTGGCTAACGGTGTTAGGCATACAACAAAGGTGGCAGATATGCCTGCAACAACAGGTAATCCTTTCTTTGCTAAACGGTTGGCTAGCATTATTCCTGCTGTGGCGTATACCGCACAAAGCGTAACAATGCCCCAACCACCAAAAGACTCCCAGCCTAACGTCATAAAAAGTGTCATTGCTCCTATGGCGACTAAACCACCGAAGTAGTAAAGCAGATGGGTAAAATCAAACTTTGCAGTACTACTCGGCAAACCGTCAACGAACAGAGTTAATCGCTCCGCTTGTTCACGGCTTAGGATCCCCTCTTGCACCGCTTGTGCTAGCTGGCTCTGACTAATATCCATGTGACGTTCTCCTTTATAACAGAAGCTTATGCAATGGCTTGTGGATTCTTTTGCTGACTCACATCATCAAGTAACAGTAGTAGCGAGTGATAAGGAATACCGCTGTGCTGACTTAGCCCTATCTCACACGTGCGACTATTACTGTATCCCGTAGTACACCCATCCGGTATTTGCGCTTTTAAATGGCGCAGCGCACTGGCATTTAGTTCAGGTACAAACATCCCCTTGTCACCCGCAAAGCCGCAACATTCAATGCCATTAGGCTCTATCACAGATTCGCTACAGGCATTTGCTAACGCTTGTAAATACGGCGCAAGGCCCATTTTGCGGCTGCTGCAGGTAATGTGCAGTGCAACAGGCTCAGCTTGTCGTGTTATCTCAAGTTGTTCGATCACATGCCTAACCATAAACTCGCTGGTTTCATAAATATGTAAGCCTTCAGTACTTTTAAGTGCATTTATTTGCTGCTTACACGGACTGGTGTCAAACACGATAGGAATTTCCCCCCCTTGGCTAATATCCTGCAGGTGCTCGACTAACTCTTGACCTTTTTGCATCGCTAAGTCTGAAAAGCCTTTACTACTAAAAGGCATACCGCAACACAGCTCGTCCAGCCCTTCTGGCAATATGACTTGATAACCCGCCTTATTAAAAATTGAACGTGCCGCTTCGTAGGTAGAACGCTTTTCCTCGTCAAAAGGCGCTGGCCCCATATTTCGACTGGCACAACTGGCAAAATAAACGATTTTTTTGGGGTTAATCGAGCCATCAATCTTGATAGCTTTGCCTCTGCCTGGCCACTTACTTTGCCATAAAGGCAGCTTTTTCGCCGACATTTGGTGCATTTTAACACCTATTTTATCCGTTCTAGGTGCGCCAAGTAGTTTTGTAGCGGTACTCGATACCGCCAATCCAATACCCGCCCCTTTACTCACCAAAGAAAAATGCTCGGCACTGAACTTTGCTATCGTTTTGCCGAATCTAGACTGGTTTTCGCTACGCAATTGCCGAATAAGATCCCCTGTATTGATCCCCACTGGGCATCGCTGAGCGCATAAGCCGGTAGCAGCGCAGGTATCCACCCCCATGTATTGAAAATCATGTTCTAATTGCTTTAGTTCTTTTTGCAGATCTTGTTGCTGTTCTTTTTGCTTATCTGGGCGCTTATCTGGGTGCAGAAGTTCACCAGCCTTGCTTTGTGCATTAAGTGATTCCGCTTCGCGCAGTTGTTTGATACGCCGCCATATCGCTATGCGTTGCCTTGGGGTGTAACTTAAATCCTGAGATGGGCAAACCGCTTCACAAAAGCCGCACTCAATACATTTATCCACAATCTCATTGGCTTTAGGCAGTAGTTTTAAGTTTTTAATATGACTTTGCGGGTCGTCATTCAAAATAACGCCAGGGTTTAGAATACCCTTAGGATCGATAATGTGTTTCACCCTGCGCATAACCTCATAGGCATCGCTTCCCCACTCTAACTGTACAAACGGTGCCATATTTCTGCCCGTCCCGTGCTCTGCTTTTAATGAGCCATTAAACTCCACCGCGACTAAGTGCGCTACCGCTTGCATGAATCGGTCGTAACGCTCTATTTCACTCTGCTCATCAAATGCCTGTGTAAACACAAAATGTAAGTTCCCTGCCAGCGCATGCCCGAAGATAATGCCTTCGCTGTACCCGTATTCGTCAAATAACGTGTGTAAGCCTTGAATACCCTCAGCCATATTAGCAATGGGAAAACATACATCTTCAATGATCACTGTGGTGCCCGTTTCACGAACAGCGCCAACGGCGGGGAACGTGCCCTTACGGATAGCCCACAATTGCTGATTCAGTATTTTATTGTCGCTTAAAGGTACGGCGTGCAGCGCGCTGTCGTGACCAATGCATGTCTCAATGCTGCGTATATTTTGTTGAAGCGCTGCAGCACTGTCAGCGCTGGTTTCAATCAGTAGCGCGGTATAGTTATCGTTATCAGTACAAAATGAATCAGGTAACCCAGGCTGACCTTTGACCGAATTGAGCGCTCGCTGATCCATTAACTCAACTGCATCAACGTTTTGTAAACTTAAGGCCGTCACCAAACCACATGCTTGCTTTGCAGTGGCGAATAGGTACAAGCCACTGGCTTTATGTGCGTTTTCTACCACTGTGTTATAGGTAATATCGGCTATAAAACCTAACGTCCCTTCTGAGCCAATCATTAAATGCATTAGAATTTGCAAGGGATCTTGGTAATCAATCAGGGCATTAAGTGCGTAACCACAGGTATTTTTCAGTCGATATTTGTGCTCAATACGTTCGCGCAATGCTTGATTACGTTGACACGATAATGCCAACGTTTGTAGTTCACTTAACAGTGCCTGATGCGTGTTGCGAAACGCTGCCACACTGCGCTCGTCACTGGTATCGACCACACAGCCATCGGCTAACACTATGGTCATATGTTGCACGGTGTAATAGCTGTTATGCGCAACACCACAGCACATGCCAGAGGCATTATTTGCTGCGATGCCACCAATTTTACAGCTGTTGATAGATGCTGGATCTGGGCCTATCTTGCGCCCATAAGGCGCAAGAATTTGATTGGCCTGGGCACCTATAATCCCTGGCTGTAATTTGACTTGTTGGCCATCGTTTAGCACGTCATATTGACGCCAATCGTCGGTCAATACGATTAACACCGAATCCGTTACACCTTGCCCCGAAAGGCTAGTACCTGCTGCACGAAACGTTACCGCGACTTGATGCGCTTGACTAAGGGCAAGAATGGATTGAAGTTGTTCAATACAACTTAGATTGAGCACCAGTTGAGGAATAAGTTGATAAAAGCTGGCGTCAACCGCCAAGGCGCGGCGGCGACTGATGTCTTGAATAATAGCGGTTGAAGGCAATAACTGGGTAACTTGGTGTAAATAGTCGCTAGGTAAGCGGGTCATTTATTTATCCTAATACACAATGAAAAGCTGAGACGGGAAATGCAACGCGTTGTTTAATCGAAACAAACGTCACTCTCTCAATGAAAAAAAGAATAAAGAATCGCATCTTGCGCCCCTTGCATCAAGTTTTCGAGCGCCGTGTGGGTGGCCCTGCCCAAAAATAGAAAAAGCAAAAAACCACGCATAACCCACCCCCGCGTTAATACAACCGCAGCCAGGTTATACCAATCCGCATTAATAAGTGCCCCCTCAGAATGCGTCCAGCGGTTTTTGA
>OLGX01000281.1_pt1 | contig 22409 bp, 19 predicted proteins | sample 1609451 | NCBI WGS metagenome assembly OLGX01 (sample SAMN05416834, study PRJEB24817) | seawater metagenome | isolation source: Sea water | place: Canada:Atlantic | collected 2013-07
AAAAGCGTCACCAAGAACGGCTGGGAAGTGTCTAGAGAACTGGTGGCGATTCAATTTCTAAAGACGATCTTTACATCACAATTGCTGGAACTATCGGTGCTGTTGGGGAGGTGCCCGAAGTTCTTGATGGGATGAATTTGACTGAAAACGCTGCGAAGTTAGTTCGAATAGGCAGCCTGATAGATAAAAGGTTCCTTCTACTCTCGCTATCTTCTGGTTACGCGCAGGAGCAGCTTTTCGAGAAGGTCAATCAGATGGCGCAGCCTAAGCTCGCCTTGCATCGAATAAAGAGCACAGCACTGGCGATTCCTCCGATGAATGAACAGCAACGTATCGTAAAAAAAGTCGATGAACTTATGGCCCTCTGCGACCAACTCAAAGAGCGCCTAAATCAGGCTGGTGAAACCCGCTGCCAGCTGGCTGAAACCATCGTGGAGAGCGCCCTTCAATGAGGGGCCAGGGGAGAAACCATGGCAATCCAACAAGGCATTTGGCGTATCAACCCAGCGACGAGCAGTGCCATCGCCACACCAGAACGCCTCAACACCGCACGACTTGACGACGAAAACCAGCTGGAAGAACTGATCGTCCGGGATGTCTCCATCCTCAACGCCGATTGGCTGTTGATTGGCCGGCAGGTGCGCACCGCCTTCGACAAGCGCATCGACCTGCTGGCGCTGGATGCCAACGGCAGCGTGGTCATCATCGAGCTCAAGCGCGACAAGACGCCCCGCGACGTGGTGGCCCAGACCATCGACTACGCCTCCTGGGTGGAAACCCTGGAAGATTCGGATCTGGTGGATTGCTATGTGGATTTCGCCACCCGCCATCAACTCCCGAACGGCAGCATGGACACAGCATTCCTGTCTAAATTTGGCCTGCCTTTGTCAGACGTGGAGCTGAACGAATCCCACCAAATGGTTATCGTCGCCTCCGAGCTGGACGCCAGCACGGAGCGGATTATCAATTACCTGAACGACCGCCACGGCGTGGGTATCAATGCGGTCTTTTTCTCGGCCTTCAGCGACGGCGACCAACGCTATCTGTCCCGCGCCTGGATGATCGACCCCCAGGAAACTCAGCACCTAGCCACCACTCGTGGCGTCCGCGAATCCTGGAACGGGGAATTCTACGTCTCCTTCGGCGCCGACTACCGCCGAGACTGGGACGACGCCCGACGCTACGGCTTCATCAGCGCTGGCGGTGGTACTTGGTACTCGAACACCCTCAACATGCTCTCAGAAGGCGACCGGGTCTGGGTCAACATCCCCCGCACCGGCTACGTTGGCGTCGGCATTGTCACCGGTGAGCGGATACCTCTGTCCGAATTCACCATCGACGGCACACCACTCACCGAGCTGGGAAGCTCCGTTGATTACAAAGCCCTCGCAGCCGAACCGGACGACACCACCGAATACGTAGTCCCCGTCCGCTGGGAGCACGCGGTCCCCGCCAGCCAAGCCTTCACCGAAACCGGACTGTTCGGCAACCAGAACACGGTCTGCAAACCCACAACAGCCAAGTGGTCACACACCGTTGAGCGGCTAAAGCAGGTTTGGGATATAGTGGGTTCGGCGTGAACCGCACTTCAGCTCTTGGGGAATGAATGGCAGATCCAGTACATATAAAAGAGGTAATCCGACCGGCGGATCAAGGGCTTAGCCGCCCCTATCTCTGTCGTAGTTTCAGTGATGACCTTTACTATGTGAAAGGCAGAAACACTGACCCTGACAGCATGTACAAGGAATGGGGATGCGCTCACCTCGCAAGAAGCCTCAATCTGCCCATGCCGGATTTCTCTCTGGTTGAGCTGGATCCCGCTCTGGTCGAGGCGCTCCCTCCAGAATTAGCAGACATTGGCGCCGGTCTCGCTTTCGGATCCAAGGCAATCCGGAGGGCTGCCTGGTTCGAGCAAGCCTCAGTCAGCAGCATACTCAAAGCCCTACAACGTCGGGTTGTCGCATTTGACTGGTGGATTCAAAACTTGGACAGGAGCATCTATAACTCCAACCTGTTACTGGACGAAGGGTCCCTTGTTGTTATTGATCACAACAATGCCTTCGACACCGATTTTGACCCGCAGCAGTTCATTCAACAGCACATTTTCGCCGATGAAGGCAGAAATCTGTTCTCCGACTACATTGAGCGAGACGCGATACAGAATGAATTTAGACAGCTCGTCCCGGTTTTCAGCAAGGCTATCGCTGAGACACCGGAAGAGTGGAAATGGTACGATAGCGACGCTACAGTACCGAGCAATTTCGACGCACCGCACTGCGAAAGGGTTATAAAAAGGTGCATTGATAGTGGCTTTTGGGATATAAAATGAAGCGTCTAGCCTGCAAATACAGCGTTATTCAGTTTCTCCCCTACCCGGAAACCGGCGAGTTCGCTAACGTCGGTGTACTGCTGGTATGCGAGAAGACTGGGCTTTTGGATTTCCGTCTGGAAACCAAGCGGACTAGCCGTTACACCGCCTTCTTCCAGAATCTGGACGCGGGCCTTTACCGGTACGCCACCAAGAATCTGGCCGAGGAGATGAAGCGCATCCGGAACTTGACCGCCCATGGTTTCAAGAGCGATCTGATGGACGCCTTCCACAGCCTGACCCATCCCAGAGAGACCATCCTCCGCTTTGGTGTCCCCAGGGTTGTTCTGACAGAAAACCCTACTCAAGAGCTGGAAGACCTTTTCGAGCACTATGTCCGCCACGGTTTTGCCAAGGATGCCAATTACGAGACAGAGCTGGAGCGGAAGGTCAGAAATTGTCTCAATGAACTGAAACTTGCCGCCCCCTTCCGAAACAAGAAGGTGGGCAATGACCTGTACGCGGTTCAATTCCCTCTGGTTCAAACGCTTGGTAACAAGGCAACCAAGGCCATTAAGCCGTTTTACCTGGGCCAGCAAACCCCGAACGCCATCTACGACCACGCGGACCGCTGGATTGCCAAGCTGAAACGCCTGGAAGATATGGACCTCATGCCAGAACGCGTGCTTTTCGCGGTCAAGGGGCCACAGCAAGCTCAGATGAGCGATGCGGATGATTACAAGAAGCGCGACTTCGCCTTTCATGAAGTCCGCAACGAACTCGCCCGCTTCGCCGAGATTGCCCTGGATAAGGATGGCAACGGAATTCAGGCTATTCGAGACTTCGCTGTCCAGCAGGCTTGATCATATCAGCCCCACCCAGCGGTTCGACCTCTGAGGGTGGGGCACTTCAAATGGCACCCCATCTTCCAGGCCTGCCATCAGCGCTCACCAAAGCCCCCTCTAATCGACCAAGACGCGAACCCTGCTCCTGCCATAGTTGTTTGCCGTGCTGTTTCTTGTGGCCTTTGCCTCGCTCTTTCGCTAGATAGGAGCCCCGGTAAAACGCAGCCGCGTAGACCTCCTCATTACCTCTTTCCAACCAGTAATAGCAATTTTTCGGTGTGTAGGGCCGAGGCCAGTCCCAGCCTTCTGCTATGGCTTCCACCCGGCGTATCAACTTGGACGGATGGCGCACTTTATGTCTGTCTCAGCTTAGGGGGAGTGGACAATTCCACCTGCGCACCAAATAAAAGGCCCCGCTCACAAGAGCGGGGCCTTTTCGTTTCTGGCGTCCCTACACAACACCCACAACCTGCGCTACCGTGAAGCATAACTTCGCGGCCTGAGCGCCACTCCAACAAGGTTTCCCCTGTGCGTTTTTTCCTCTTGGCCATTTTGCCTTTACTGCTGGTCGGCTGCGACCAGACGCCCACCGGTCGCGACCAACTGGCGCTAGTACCAGAGTCTATGATGGCGGACTTTGGTCGTCAGACTTTTGTGCAGCTGCAGCAGCAGTTACCGGTGAGTACCGACGAAAGCGCCCGCCGAAAGGTGCAATGCGTGGCAGAGCACCTGATCAGCCGCATCCCAGCACGCTTTCCTGGTGCGACCATGCCGACCACCTGGGAGGTGGTGCTGTTCGCAGATTCCACACCTAATGCCTTTGCTCTACCCGGAGGCAAGATAGGCGTCAATGAAGGGCTGCTTAAGGTGGCACAAAGCGACGACCAGCTGGCCGCAGTGGTGGGCCATGAAATCGCCCATGTACTGGCCAAGCACGGCAACGAGCGGTTAACCCAGGAGTTGGGCATCAAAACAGTATTGTTCATCGTTGGGCTGTTCAGTGAAGGTGATGCAGATACCGAGAATATTCGGCAGGCCCTCGGCGTGGGAGCATATCTGGGGATTGCGCTACCGTTCAGCCGTAGCCATGAGCAGGAAGCGGACGCCATGGGCCTAGAGTTGATGGCCAGCGCGGGTTTTGATCCACGACAAAGCATTCAACTATGGCGCAATATGGCCGCCGCAGGCGGTGCCCAACCTATGGAGTTTCTCTCCACCCACCCTAATCACGACAGCCGCATCAAGGCACTGGAGGAGCGGATGGGGAACACCCTGCCGCTGTATCATCAAGCGTCGCCGGTGAACTGCGAACGCTAATCGCATCACAGTCGGCGTTGCTGCGAACAACAACCATTAGCTAGCCACCACGACTTTCAGGGAGACCGCCTTAACCTCCGGCAGCCAATCATCGTCCTTCATAGTCACAGGCTAAAAAGGGAACTTGGGCGGAGAACCTCAGACGTGAAGACCCCAGAGACGCTTCCGGGGCTTCCTTCCCTGTTATCCTGAAGGCGGAGGCCGGGCAACTCGACTTCTCCACACCCGCACTGAACACGCGAGTAACCGGCAAGTGTTCACTCGCTAGTAATTCATTCTCCCCCCCGCGAATCCGTTAATCTTTCTCTCGAATGCGCTCCACAATCTTGGTGGTGGAGATGTCATCGATGAAATCGAGCACTTTTACCTCACCACCATAGCTTTTCACAAATTCGTGGCCCACCACCTGGTCTACGCTGTAGTCACCGCCTTTCACAAGAACATCTGGCTTAATGGACTCCAACAGCGGCTCCGGTGTATCAGTATCGAAAGCCACCACCCAGTCCACCGCCTCCAACGCAGCCAAGACGGCCATGCGGCGCTCAAGCGGATTAATAGGCCGACCCGGCCCCTTCAACCGTCGAATCGATTCATCACCGTTTACCGCAAGCACCAAGCGGTCCCCTTGCCGACGAGCCGTATCCAAATACCCCACATGACCGGCATGGATAATGTCGAAACAGCCATTGGTGAAAACGATTCTCTCGCCCTGGGCGCGAGCATCCTCGATGGCAATCAGCAATTGCGCTTCGCTCATCACGCCACGACCGGAGCCTCCCTCTTGATGCACCGCACGACGCAATTCGGGAGCGGAGACCACCGCCGTGCCCAGTTTCGCCACCACAATGCCAGCGGCAATGTTGGCCAAGGCCACCGCATCTTCCATGGCGGCGCCCGCAGCTAACGACACCGCCAGCACCGAGATCACCGTGTCCCCCGCGCCAGTGACATCGAATACTTCACGGGCCCGGGCCGGCAGGTGCAGCTCTGGCAGGCCATCACGCAACAGCGTCATCCCCTTCTCGCTACGGGTCACTAGCATTGCTTGTAAATCCAGATCACGGATCAGCTGCTGCCCTTTGGCAATCAGGTCTTGTTCATCCTTCACAGGCCCCACCACCGCTTCAAACTCACTAAGATTCGGTGTCAGCAGGGTCGCGCCGCGATAAGGCTCAAAATCCGTGCCTTTGGGGTCTACCAATACCGGCACACCGGCATCCCGCGCTAGGGCGATGAGCCCAGGGCAATCTCGCAGCGCGCCTTTAGCATAGTCAGACAGCACCAGCACGCCACAGTGGGCCAGCTGCCGTTTTACCTGCTCTGCAAAAGGGGCGGGGTCCTGATGGTGGAAGTTTTCTTCGAAATCCAGTCGTAGCAACTGCTGTTGGCGGCTAATCACGCGCAACTTGGTAATAGTCGGCAAGCCTGCCACTTTCTGAAAATGGCAGCCCACTTCTGCCGCCGCCAGGCGTTCCTCCAGAATAGACGCCGCCTCATCATTACCGGTCACCCCGACCAATTCCGCGCGGGCGCCCAACGCCGCCATGTTCAATGCCACATTGGCGGCACCACCAGGGCGATCTTCTAGCTCGGTCACGCGCACCACAGGCACTGGCGCCTCCGGTGAAATACGGCTGGTGGGGCCGTGCCAATAGCGATCCAGCATGACATCACCCGCCACCAGAACACGGGCTTGGGCAAAAGAAGGGATGTGCGGGTTTTGCATCAATGTCTCCATAAGACAACAGAGCCGAATTGCCCGCAATTGTAGCATAGCAGTGGAGGCAAACCGGTTCAGACAGTACACTTCGCGCCACAAGACTGCGTGAGTGTGTCACCCGGCAATTACGCATCACCTCGCTGTCAGGGTATCATTCAGTAGCCCTTAACCCTTGGCCAATTTTAGAAGCAACAGGACACGCTATGCCACCACTGCCCCCCAACATCATGCAAGGTCGCTGGCTACGCTGGTGGCTCACATTATCATTTGCAGTGATGTTCAGCGGTGTCTTCCTGTTCAGCTCCCGCATCGGCTTACTTAACGTGCTAGATGTGCTTTTCTTTTTGCCCGGTCTAACCCTGCTCACCCGCGCCGTAGTCAGTGGCGATCATCGCCTGATGACCTCGCCTTTTCTTGTTCCTCTTTATCTATTGCTCGCCTGGGCCTTGCTCAGCCTAGCTTGGGCAGAAGAACCCAATTCCTCACGCACGGTGCGCGGAGTCGTGCAGATTGTGGTGATGGTGGGGTTATTTCGTTGGCTACACCTGTATTTCCGTAACACCTTTAAACAAGCCATGGCCAACGGCGCCCTGTGTGCCGTGATTGTGTCTTCAATCGTTATGGTCAGCTACTACACCACTCAGCCATTCAGCAGCCCCCTGTTCAGCGAACCGGCAAACCTGATTTTTCGCATGCCTTCTCTTGACCCCTCCCTGGCACTGATGGCCATGGTGGCACCGACGTTCATTCTTCTGGCACAGGGCATGGAAGAAGGGGCATCCGGCAAAGGCGCCCGCCGCTTAGTTGGTGCCGGGGTCGGCTTTGTGTTTCTTTGCCTAGCCTCTTTGCCTCTGGGGTTAATGTGCATCATGCTTGCTGTCGCTTGGCTGCTTACCCGTAGCTCTCGCCGCTGGCTAAGCCTGATCCCGCTGGCCGCTGCCTTTTACCTGATGGTGCAAGGTGGCCACAGTGTGGCGGTGAACAACTACTTCGCTCACCCCCTAATCGGTAACGGGCTGAATCACGAAACATTGAATGGGGTGCTCGCCTACAACGGCACTCACCTACAGACCCTCGCTCACCCCCGAAATATTTTTCTGCTATTGATTCACGGGCTGGGATTGGTCGGCCTGGTGCTGTTCATCGCCAGTTGGGTAAGCCCACTGACCGCCCTACTGCAGCGCCAGATCAACTGGCATGACAGTGCGGCCTACACCATTGCTGTTCTGCCAGGCCTGTGTATGACCTACGCCGCCGGCGCATATCTACTCGTGCCATTCCATGCCAGCTGGCTCAGCCTTTGGCTCCCTTTAGCGCTTCTGCTGGCCCGACTCAGCGAGCGCCCAAGCATCCATCCCAACAGTCGTTGAGATTACCATGGGAAAACGCACCAACCGACCTTCACGCCTCTCCGATCCGCGCCTATACCCTAGCTGGCTAGGCGTCGGGCTATTCTGGCTAGTCGGCCAGCTACCGTGGACTGTTTTATTGGCCGCGGGTCGTGGACTGGGCCACCTTGCCTGGCATCTGACAAAAAAACGCCGCCATATTGTTCAGACCAACATTCGGTTTTGCTTCCCAGAATTAAGTGCCGAAGAGCAAGAAACCTTAGCCAGGCGCTGCATGGTCAGCACCGGCGAAGCCATTCTGGAAATGGCCGGAAGCTTCAGCAACCACCGCATCAACCTTAATAACCGCCTGACTATCAATGGCTTAGAGCATGTCCGCAATGCCCAGGCCGCAGGGCAAGGGGTGTTGTTACTGGGCATGCATTTCAACAGCATAGATGTGGGGTCGCGGTTACTGAGTTGCGCATTTGATATGAATGCGGTCTATCGCCCCAACGATAACCTAGTGATTGATCGCTTGATCAATAAGGGACGCCTGAACTACATGAAAGGCATCGTTAAGCGCACAGATATTCGACATATCGTTCGCTTGCTCAGAAAGGGAGACATCGTGTGGTATGCCCCGGATCAGGATTACGGCACCGCTCACGCGGTATTTGTGCCTTTTTTTGGCGTGCCCGCAGCGACCATTACCGCCACCAGCCGCATCGCCCGCATGGGCAAGGCCGCTGTCATTCCCTGCGCGCACTACCGCCTACCCGGCGGCCGCTACGAAATCGAATTCGGCCCGGCGCTTGAAGATTTTCCCAGTGGCGACGATAAAGCGGATACAGCTCGGGTTAATAGCACAATTGAGCACTATGTGCGCAAGCATCCCGAGCAGTATCTCTGGGTTCACAAGCGGTTTAAACACCAAAAGAACGGACAATCGCCCTATAAGTAAACCTACTTTCTGACCAGCACCACCACCACGCTATTTCCCGAACTATCGAATACTTTCTCCAAGGAAAAGCGCGGTTCTTGCAACGCAAGAAGTCGATCTTGCTCATCTCTTTCCACCCGCCAAGCCAGCAAACTACCCGGAATCACTTGCTCCGGAAATAGCGGTTTGGCGTCATCGCTGAAGTAGCCTTGGCCAGCATAAAAGCTAACCTGCCCATCATTTATATAAACCACACGCTCTGAACGTTCAGCCAACCAGCCCCCAGCCTGCCTCAAAGCTGTTTTTTCATGCCCAGTGGTACTAATAGACGTTGCTAGCGCCGACACGATCAAAATCATTACACTTACCCGCCGGAACCCGGCAGAGCCATTAACATAAGCCTGTGAAAACCGGCCCCACAGAAAAGGCAAAAGCATCAAGGCGAGAAAAACCACATATCGAGAAGACAGAAACACGTTGGTGACCAAAAAAACCACTAATACAGCCAGCCATAAGCAAAACAAAACCTGATAGGTGGTACGATCTCTACCCTTCCAGTCAACAGGTTTTAAAAAGACAGCAAGGATTAGCCATCCCAACAGCATTAACAATTTACTGGGAATCAACGACATCAGACCCCAAAATAAAACCTGGCTACCGTAGTCCTCCGAGAATTCATTAAGCACTGCCCCTGCCAACAGATCACCATAGTGTTGAAACTCCTGATAGCGAACAGCCATATTCAGTGCATTTGCATAACGAAAAATTCTATCGCTCGCTTCGCCGCCATCAAACACAAGAAAAAACAGTAAAGCTGTCACGCCGACCACAGGAATCACATAAAAACCGGCCAATTTTCTCCAGTTTCTCTCTGGCATGAGCAGGCCCGCCAACGCGAGACCAATAGCCACAACACCAATTTCAAGTCGGCAGAGCACGCCAAACACAATGGCGCCAAAACACAGCGACAGCCACCCAACCGAGGCCTTTTCCATATAGCGGAGCCAGGCATAAATGGCCAGTAACGAAAAAAACCAGCCGGGCCAATCCCTCAGTACAGAAGAGCGATATTCGTTCAAAGCCGGCAAGGCCAACACGAAAAGCAAAAGCAGCCAACCCGACGTCAGTGAGACCCTAGACAATAATAAAGCCATCAACGCCGTAGCCCCTGAAGCAAAAAGCGACACCACTATTGTCACTGAAATTAATGCCGAAAAAGGGCTAACCTTGATGATTCCTGCAAGAAAGTAGGAGAAAAACGGCCAATTAAAGGTATTAGTGATGCTACCCTGTGTCTCGCCGGCAGCAATCTGCCTGGCTAAATCGATATATAGCATCCCATCCCGATTCAAAACTGGATCAGTAATAAATGCCAACAGAGAAAGAGCTAAGCTTCCGATTATCGCCATGCAGGCAAGTGATCTAGGGCTATCCACAGACAGAATAAGATTTTTCGTCATCGTTATCTAAATTGCTCCCAGTTTCTTTCGAACCGCATCCTGTCTTTTCTATTTTTTGCTTTTGCCCGGCGGGCGCGTACACTGAAACTCGCATTATCAAGATCAATAAAGCTGATATCGTCATTATCGTTGACCAAGATATTCTGCGCCTTCATATCTCCATGACTAATGCCCGCCCAGAGAAATCGCTCCAACCATAACCGCACACTCTCTGCCAAATGTTCCGCTCGGGAGCGCTGCTGCTCCATCACTAGGCTTAGCGCCTGCGATTGCAGTCTCGGAAAAACGATAACACTGGTTCCCGCTCGTACACCTTCAGTGAATTCAACGAGCATAACCGGACGAGGAGTTGGTATTCCGAGTAGCGCCCACAGCCAACCTTGGCGCCAACTAATCATACCCCTAGAGTGTTTCATTTTTTGTTTGAGGCGGGCCTTCAAACTAGACTCTTGATAATGCTTTACAACCCAGGATTCATCTGCGAATACACTGATACGACTACCTTTCTTTATCAGCGGCAACCCCTCTGGGTTTTCGCAGTACGCCAACCAAGTACGAGCCTTATCTCGATATTCACGATCAATGTATGCAACGCCGTCTTTTATCGACTCCAGACGGATCGCAGAACAGTTACGCTGCCACTTTCTATCCGCTTGCACCATCCTCTTCAGTAGGAACTTACGGCACTTATTTTCGAAATCACAGCCATCGACACCCCGGGCTCGCATGAACTGATAACACTGAAGAATTAATTGGTCCTGCAGTGCTAATGAAGCTTGGGAGCACATCAGAGCCAGATTATCCACCAGCGCACGCGAGCCTCTCTTTGAAGGGACGGGCCTAATTTCACCTGCATCCAGACAGACGATACCCCTTGCCTCATCCACCAGAAAATTTCCTAGATGTAAGTCGGTCTGTATCCAGCCAGCGTCATACAACTGCCACACGGTGTCCAATAAACTTTGCAGCAAAGCAGGGTTAAACGTCTTCTCCAATAACGTACCCAGCTCAGCCCCCACCACCGGCTTCATCAACAGAACCGTATGAGCTCCCTGCTCCAATACAGCAATCGTTTCCGGCACCTGAACACCTTGGGACGCCAACTTTCTCAGCAAGGCATACTCATGCTGACCAACTGCTTTTTTGTCATTAAAAAACAGTTTGGCAATCACCGGCTGCCCCTGCCAGCGGCCATTCACCACCAACCTTTTCCCAGGTAAATGCCGCAAAATGCTCTTAGCCACCAACGTTTCTTGCGCTAGCTCAAGAGAGAAAGGCTCAATCTCATCCCAGCATCTATGTTGCAAATCTGACAGTGCCGTCATTTCATCAGGCTCTTGATCAGGCGGCGTATATAACGAGGCTGCATAGCCATAAAAGGGGACTCCCTGAAAAGTTGCCCGTATAAACGACGGACATCTCCGTAACGCTCAGCTCGATCACAGATTTTCAACAATGAGAGCAGCCGGCGCACTCGGTAGCGTTTGCGCATAGGCTGCGCCCATTCTGGAAGTCCATTATTATCGAAAATCCGGCTTTCCAACGACATCCCCACTGCTAATGCAGCATCTACATCATGCCTCATGCTACCGACATGCTTATGAATTTTGGCAATAGGCAACGAAACAGTCGCCACAGGGTAATTGGCTATAACATGGGCAAAAACCGGCAAATCTTCAGTGTGTCGTAACTCAGGATCATAACGAACGGCCATGAATAGCTGGCGATGCATTGCACAAGCGCCATTCGATAGGCTGAATTTCTTCTCTAGAAAAGCAGAAAAGTTTTTCTGCTTATTGTCAGAGGCGGGCCATGGATGGACCTGGTCACAGACCTCTCCACTGCATGAAAAGTGCCCACCAATCAATAACAACGCCTCCGGGTTTTCTTGGAAGCACTGTCCCAAGGCTGCCAGCCCCTCTGGGCACATTTCATCATCAGCATCCAGAAAAACTAACCACGGATAGGTAGATTCCTCTACCCCCATATTCCGTACTGCCGATAGCCCTTGATTGCTCTGGGTGATGTAACGCAACCGGGGGTTATCACCCTCCATCAGTGACTGCATCAGGACATCCGTGTCATCCGTGGACCCATCATTAATCACGATAACTTCAAAAACAGGATAAGACTGATTCAATACCGATCGGACAGCACGTTCTATACAGTGACCGTAGTTATATGCAGGAATGACAACTGAAAACCCCGTATTCATATGTCTTTTCCTGGGTGAGGATTGAACTGCAGAGGGAACTTTGGCGTTTTTTCATAATAACGCTTATAAATTTTTTCACCTTCACGCTGAACAGCCGTTAACAATGAAACATCCCTTGCCAGCACTTCTCGCAAAGATAACCCGCTATATTCACGCAAAAATCGCAACACATCTCTACGCGTCAGCCCATACCGAGCAGTAGAAAAATACAATCCACCCAAATCCTTGACTCGCCACCTTCTTGGAACACTTCTCCGCACCTGAGAACGATGCAAGTCAATCAAAAAAAGTGGTGCATGCTCATCCTTGGCGCGGGCAGCTGATACCGGCATCAGGAAGTGTGCCAAATAAAAGTCACGATGATTAATACCTGCGTCATGCATACGGCGGGCAATTTCAGCCACGCGAATAATTAATTGACGTTTAAATTTAACCGGCACTTCACCGGCCTTAAGCCAGTCTTCACCGAGCTCTTCCAGACTTAATGTATTCACTAATTCATCGGTAACCAGGAATGACTCATGCCGGGCTGGGTTAAAACCGCGGCAGCCATAACCCGCTACCGTCATGGTATCTAGTCCAGCCGCCCGCACCGCTTCAATGGCTCGAACTTCCTGCATAGCGCCAAGCACCGGCAACTTCCCTTGGCCAAGGTTTTTAACGATTTCTCGCCATCCAATCCCGCCATGGTATTTGAGAAAGTATCCTTTTCCGGAATGGACAAAACGCAGCGTTCTGCGCCCTTCTCTTTGCCGGAAAATTTCCCCCTCCTGCCGAGCAGCCTGCTCAAACGGATCACTACCCAACCAAGCTGCCGCCAGATCATCGCGCAGAACGTTGCTCATCCTCACTCTCCGCCACCCGCTTCCAGAGCCGACACAGCATGTTCCACCAAATCATAAATGTCTTCGCTTGCAGCGAACGCTAAGCCTCGCTCCCGCCACACATCCCGATCCTCCGCCAAGAGCGCCTGAGCGGCCGTAGCCATGGTGCCAAGTGACACTGCATCGCTCATTACCTGCCCCATGAACGCTCGCTCGATATACGGTGAATAGCCACATGCCTGCGTCGTTAACACCGGCAAACCAGCAATGGCCGCCTCCAACAGTACCGTCCCCGTATTTTCTGCATAGGCGAGATGCAACAGTAAATCCGCTGACCAGAGCCACTCTGGCACATTCTCTTGCCCGCCCATGAAATGCAGGCGATCGGTCACACCCAACCGGCGAGCCAGCGATACAAAACGCGCCGGGCGATCATCACCAACCACGAACAATTGCGCCTTTGGCACATTTGCTAAAACCTGGATTGCGCGGTCCAACCCCTTGGTGCGAAAACCGGACCCCACAAACAACAGCATGGGCTCACTATCCTTCAGCCCCAGACGCCTGCGGTGAGACTGGCGCACCGAGGCGTAATTTTGCGGCAACACCCGGTCGCGGCGAATTCCTGGCGGTAGATCAACAAAGCGTTGCCCTGTAGTACCATAGTGAACTTGGAACAGGGCTTTCTGCGGCGGCGAAATAGACAAGATCCGAGTTGCTTGATCCTTAGCAAAAACTGCACGCTCCATGGCCAGCTTGCTACGATAACGGGGCAACCAGGACCATGGAGGAGAATAACGTTCCGCAAGGCAACCATCGGCAGCATAATACCAGTCTACCCCTGGCATTTTGTTAAACCCCACCCTCAGATCGAAGTCATTCCATAATTGGCTTACTTCGCGGGCAAATAACGCGTCACGCCGATGATTGCTACCAGCAGCCACAGGCAGCAAACGCACAGAGATCGCACCAGGTTTATCACCATCCCAGTCGCGGGTAAAAATAGTTACCTGATGACCGCGAGTTTCAGCGGCTTGAGCAATGGCCAGCATATCCCTTTGCAAACCACCGAACGGGAAGTACTCGAAAAGAACAAACGCCATCTTCATACGGCCACCCGCAGCAATTGCTGCCAAACCTGTTGTGGCTTAAGGCGGCTAAAACAGGGAGGCTCCACGCCTTCGCCTAGCTCCCCCCTATAGGTGCACTTCTCCTGTACACAAGGAGCGCAAGGAAAATCAGCCGCCAACGACGACGCACGCATACCCTGCACCCCGGTCAGTACTGGATCGGTAGGTCCGTATAGCGCTACGCCGGGCAAGCCCGCAGCGGCTGCCAAGTGCGCTAGCCCGGTGTCAACAGCGATAAAGGCATCCCAGCTCAACAGCTTGTCAGTGAGCGCATCCAATCCCATCTTCGGCAACACAGTCACTTGCTTAAGTCCGGCAGCCAATCGATCGGCCCGTGCTTTTTCTTCGTCGTTGCCCCAAGGCAAATGAATGCGATGCCCGTCACTACTGGCCAACTCCAGCAACTCACGCCAGAACGCTTCCGGGTAATGTTTGGTGGCCCAGGTAGTGCCATGGCAAAACACCAGCTCCGCGGGTTCACTTAGCGGTGTTGGCACATGCTCACGGGGCAGCCCATAATCAGGAGCAGTATCAGGAAGAGGGTAATCCAACGCCAGCGATAACAATTCCCTAACGCGCTGAATAGCATGCTGACCGCGACGCACAGGCAGGGGGTGATCCATCACCCGGGCAGACAACCCTTCCCGCGCTGATTTTTTATCCAACCCAAATTTGGGCCCCTTGCCCAAACGCGTAACAAAAGCGCTTTTCAGCAGGCCCTGGGCATCAATCACCGCATCATAATGGGTTGCCTGAACCGCCGATTTGAAAGTCGCCCATTCACCAGAACGGCGCGTCTTGATAGGATGCTTACGCCAGCGACGCAGGGCACAGGGAATAACCGAATGAACCGCAGGGTGGCGGTGGGCCAGGTCGGCGAAGCTGTCTTCCACCACCCAGTCCACCTGTAAATTGGGCAGCGCGGCAAGCGCATCAGTAAGTGCCGGCAGGGTGTGAATTACATCCCCCATGGAGGAGGTTTTTATCAGCAGCACGCGCATGTCAGGACCTGTCGATGCGTTCAGGCATCCGCTGTTTCCAGTTGTTGCAGCGCCTCTATCACTTGTGAGGGCGGCAACTGACGCAGGCAATTCAAGTGGCCCAGCGGGCATTCACGCTCGAAACAAGGGCTACACTCCAACCCCAATCGTACCACTGCTACCCGCTCGCCCAAGGGCGGGGTAAAGCCTGGCGAGGTGGAGCCGTATACGGCCACCAAGGGTCGTTTCAAAGCCGCCGCAATATGCATTAGCCCGGAATCATTGCTCACCACAGCATGGGTGGCGGACAACAGATCCACCGCCTGCTCAAGTGAGGTATTACCCGCCAACACCTCCGCGTGTTGATCCGCCCCATTTTGCAACGTCTCGACGATCACATCCGCTACCGGCTGATCCTTGCCAGAACCGAATATCCACACCTGGCCACCATGCTCTATCCAGTGCTGGGCCACCGCCGCGTAGTGATGCTCCGGCCAGCGCTTGGCCGGGCCAAATTCTGCTCCTGGACACAACCCCAGCACCGGGCGTTCCAGCTTCAAATCATGGGCCTCCATGGCGGCATGGCGTGAAGCATCACTAACTTGCAAGTGCGGAGCAGTAATCGTGTCCAGAGCCGGAACCGGTGCGTCATCTGGTAACGCCAGCGCCACAAAACGCTGCACCATTAATGGATAACGTTCTTTATCCAACTTACGCACATCATTAAGCAGGCCATAGCGCATTTCACCACGCCAGCCTGTGCGCACTGGAATCTTTGCCGAGAACGGCACCAGCGCAGACTTGAGCGAATTCGGTAGCACATAGCTTTGCTGGTACTTACCACGCAGGGATTTGCCCAGAGCACGCCGTTCGCCAAGGCGTAAATCGCCATGATCAAACGGCAACGACAGCGCGGCGCGCACTTCCGGCATACGCGACAGCAATGGGCGACACCACGCCGGCGCCAACACATCAATGGCACAATCCGGGTGTTGGCGACGCAGTTCGCAAAACAGCGTTTGCGCCATCACCATGTCGCCAACCCAGGACGGGCCGACGACAAGGATGGCGGAGGGCGAGTCGGTCAAGGTAGCCGGCATCCGCCTGTTCAGCTCACGTAAGTGAGCCAGTCTCCGTAGTCATCATCCAGCTTGCCGCGCACCAGATCAAAATACACAGCCTGCAATTGCTCGGTTACCGGGCCGCGCTTGCCGGCGCCGATAATACGGCCATCCAGTTCGCGAATCGGCATAACTTCAGCGGCGGTACCGGTGAAGAAGGCTTCGTCGGCAATGTAGAGCTCGTCACGGGTAATACGTTTTTCACGCACCGGGTAACCGCGCTCTTCAGCCAATTGGATGATCGTTTTACGAGTAATCCCATCCAGGCAAGAGGTCAGTTCCGGGGTATAAACGATGCCGTCGCGAACCAGGAACACATTCTCGCCGGAACCTTCCGCCACGTAACCTTCGTTATCCAACAGCAAGGCTTCATCTGCGCCGCCGGACAGGGCTTCGTTCAGCGCCAGCATGGAGTTCATGTAGTTGCCGTTGGCTTTCGCCTTACACATGGTGATGTTCACGTGGTGACGGGTATAGCTGGAGGTGCGCACCTTAATGCCCAATTCCAGCGCCTCCGGCGACATGTAGGACGGCCATTCCCAGGCTGCCACCATCACGTGCACTTTCAGGTTGTGAGCACGCAAACCCATGCCTTCACTGCCGTAAAACGCCATCGGGCGCAGGTAGGCGTGGGGCAAATTATTTTCGCGAATCGCTGACAGGTGCGCCTCGTTGATCTGCTCTTTATTGAAGGGCAGCTTCATGTTGAGGATATGCGCACTGTTGAAAAACCGGTCGGTGTGATCCTCCAGGCGAAAAACCGCTGGGCCACGATCTGTTTCGTAGGCCCGCACCCCTTCGAACACGCCCATGCCATAATGCAGGGTATGCGTGAGGACGTGCACCTTGGCATCCTCCCAGGGAACCAACTCACCATCCAACCAGATAAAACCGTCTCTTACAGCCATCGACATGCAGTGATACTCCCAGACTAAGGACCTTTGAGCGAACGCCCTACAGGTCGAACCAATGCTTCCAAATCGTTCGAACGCCTTCACGCAAATCGCGGAATTGAGTGTCGTCGACAATGGATTTTTCTTTGCGCAACGAAGCGCGATGAGCCGCGGACCGATAAGCCAGATAGGCTTCCCGCAGCAGGCCAGCATCTTGAGCCGACATAATGTCCAGTGCGGCCAGTGTTTCCAGCAAGCGCACATTATCGGTGAAGCGGGTGAGTTCACCGTGGGAGGAGGCCCATCTCAGAACCCCGTATTGCACCATAAATTCGATATCAACGATACCACCAGGATCCTGCTTGAGGTGAAAAGTGTCCGAGCGTTTATCGGCTAGGTGATTGACCATTTTGCTGCGCATGGCCAATACGTCCTCGCGAAGCTTGTCTTTGGGGCGAGGATCACACAGCACCTGATGGCGAATATCATTAAAGCGTTCCCGGGCACGGTTGCAGCCAGCCACCACGCGCGCGCGAACCAGTGCTTGATGCTCCCAGGTCCACGCATCATTACGCTGATATTTTTCAAACGCATCCATGGAGCTGACCAACAAGCCGGCGCTGCCGGACGGGCGCAAACGAGTATCCACCTCATAAAGCTGGCCACTCATGGTCCGCGTGCTAATGATATGCACAATGCGCTGCCCCAGGCGGGCATAAAACTGCTCGTTGGAGACGGGCTTTTCACCGTCAGTCATGCCGCCACTGGCGGCATCATGCAAAAACACCAGGTCCAAATCGGAATTGTGCCCCAGCTCAATGCCCCCCAGCTTGCCATAGCCCACCACCACAAAATCCGGGCTACAGGGCTGGCCATCATCGCGTGATGGGCGGCCATGGCGCTCCACCATCGGCTCCCAGGCCAACATCACCACCTGGTTAAGAATGCTTTCGGCCAGCCAAGTCAGGTAATCACTCACTTTCATTAACGGCAATACTTCGGTGACTTCCGACGCCGCTACCCGCAACAGATGGGCCTGCTTGAAGTTACGCAGCACTTCCATCTGCTGTTCCAAATCGTCCTCAGCCACCCGCAGCAGCTGCTGACGCAGCTCGTCATCCAACTCCGCCCGCTCCGGTGGCGAGTAGAGGGTGCGTACATCGAGAAGCTCATCGAGCAATACAGGGTGACGGGTAAGCCGCTCGGCAATCCAAGGGCTAGCACCGGACAGTTTCACAAGCTGTGTCAATGCGCTGGGGTTTTCCACCAACAAGGCTATGTAGGCGCTGCGGCGCAGCACCGCCTCCACAAAAGCGATCAAGCGCCCCGCTGTCGTATCACCGTGCCCCTGGTAACCCAGCGCTTCGAGCATTAATGGCATCAACCGATCCAGCCGCTGCCGGCTGATGGCCTGCATATTCTCCACCGCTCGGCTATCGCGGAAGTCGCTCAGCCTAGCGTACACAGCCTGAGCATCCAGCACCCCGATAGCACTGAGTTGAGCCTGCGCTGCATCTTCATCCAACGCCCCCAACCACAAATCGAGCAGCTCTTGATCAGCACCTTGGGCAGCATCGGTTTCCTGTTCCGGGTCGGCAATCACTTGGCTAAAATGATGGCGCACACTTTCCCGGTAGCGACGCAGCTTGCGCTCAAACGCTGCCCGAGCGGAAAAGCCCATGGCATAGGTCAAGCGCTGCCAGCCCAGCTCATCATCGGGCAGCCGCTGAGTCTGCTTATCCGCCACCGCCTGTAAACGATGCTCCACATCGCGCAGAAACAGATACGCCTCAGTCAACTCGTCGGCCACATCTTCGGGCAACAGCTCCAGCGCCACCAGCTGTGGCAGCACTTTGATTAAATTCGGCTCACGTAGATCAGGCAACTGGCCACCGCGAATCAGCTGGAATGCCTGAACAATAAATTCCACTTCACGAATGCCGCCTGCACCCAGCTTCACATCCGCCTGCATCCCCTTACGATTCACTTCCCTCTCGATCAGGGATTTCATTTCTCGCAGGGACTGGAACGCGCCGTAGTCGATATAACGACGATAGACAAAGGGATTTAAGCGTTTGATCAAGCGGCCGCCGGCCTCCAAATCGCCCGCCATCGGGCGCATCTTGATCAGCGCATAGCGCTCCCATTCGCGGCCCTGGGTTTCGTAGTAACCCTCCATGGCATCGAAGCCGATGGCCAAAACACCGCTCTTGCCCCAAGGGCGCAGACGCATATCCACCCGGAAAACGAAGCCGTCTGCGGTTGTCTGATCCAGCGCCTTAATTAACTGCTGGCCCAAACGCACAAAGAATTGGTGGTGGGTTAGCGCCCGGCGTTCACCTTCGATTTCACCCTCGTGCTCGTAGGCAAAAATCAGGTCGATATCGGAAGACAAATTTAACTCGTGAGCGCCCAGCTTGCCCATGGCCAGCACCACCAGCCGGACCGGCGTGCCATCCGGCCCCAGCGGGGTGCCGCAACGCTCACAGGCCCAGCCATACAATACGGTCAGCGCTTCATCAATGAGCGTATCGGCCAGCAGCGACAAGTCGGCCACGGCACTGTGGTAATCGCCTATCCTGGCCAGGTCCCGCCAAATAATGCGCACCATGTGGCGGTGACGCAAACGGCGCAGGGCCCGCTTGAGGCTGTCTTCATCATCACATTCAGCCAACAGCGCGCGCACTTCTTCTTTCAAGGACGCAGGCGCCAGAGCTTGGGTTAGATCACTGGCCTGCAGCCACTCTCCCAGCCCCGGATCTCGCTGAAACTGAGCAGCAACATAGTCCGATCCTGCCCACACACGGGGCAGATCGACCAACAAGGCATCGGGGATACGGTGTCCGGATTCAATAAAATGCTGCCAGTGCTGACTGACCAGCACCGACAGTTCATCCGGCAGAGAATCGTATTGGGGTTCGCTCATGGGCGGCTATTGTCGTACGGGGGAAGCAAAGCTACAAGCGGCAGAACCAAGCGGGAAGCTGCAAGCGTCCAACAGCGACACGGGAAAATGGCTTCGAAGACATTGCAAGCAAAAGTGCCCAGCGCTGAAACTTGCGCCGATCAGGGCAAACCCTCGGCGCGCGAGCTCCCGGCTGTTGATGCAGCGCGGAGCCACAGCCAGGCGGCTGGCGCTGTAGCTTTCGCGCCACTTGAGGCTTGCAGCAGCGTTTACCCCATCAAAATATCCTGGGATGGCGTCACCCGCATAACCTCTTCAATGGTCGTCAGCCCTTGGGCCACTTTCATGGCGCCACTGATTCGCAGGGGCTTCATGCCTCCTTTGAGTGAGGCCCGCGTCAGGGTTTCCAGATCCGCGCCACGGGTAATGTGGTTTTTCAGGGTGGTGCGCAAGGGCATGGTTTCATACACCCCCATCCGGCCTCGATAACCGGTACCACGACATTCCAGGCAGCCCACCGGCTGATACAGCGTTGCCGGCATCTTCATCTTGAAGGGGCGAACCAAGTCCTCCCACGCTTGCGGGTCGGTTTCGGTGGCCGCCTTACAGTTCGGGCACAGCGTTCTCACCAGCCGTTGCGCCATCACACCCAGCACCGTGGCGCTGATCATATAAGGCGCCACGCCTAGGTCGATCAGGCGGGTGACGGAGGATGGCGCGTCATTGGTATGCAGGGTCGACAGCACCAGGTGGCCGGTGAGGGCTGCCTGAATGGCCATGTCTGCGGTCTGCAAGTCGCGAATCTCACCGATCATGATGATGTCCGGGTCTTGACGCAGCATGGCCTTCACACCTTGGGCAAAGTCCACGTCGATATTGGCCTGAATTTGCATCTGGTTAAAACTGGGCTCCACCATTTCGATGGGGTCTTCGATGGTGCAAACATTCACTTCGCTGGTGGCCAGCTGCTTGAGCGTAGAATACAGCGTGGTAGTTTTCCCCGACCCGGTGGGGCCGGTAACAAAGATGATGCCATGGGGGTGGCTGGTCATCTGGTGCCAGGTATCGTGATCGTCCTTGGTAAAACCCAATTGTTCGAAGCTACGCACCAGCACATCCGGGTCGAATACCCGCATCACCATTTTTTCACCGAACGCGGTGGGCAGGGTAGAAATCCGCAGCTCAATCTCCGCCCCTTCCGGCGACTTGGTCTTTAAACGGCCATCCTGGGGTTTACGCTTTTCCGCCACATTCAAACGGCTGAGAATCTTCAGCCGGCTAGTCACCGCCGCCATAATGGCCGCCGGCAATTCATACACATCATGCAACACACCATCAATGCGAAAGCGCATCTTGCCAGTTTCCCGGCGCGGCTCCAGGTGGATATCGCTGGCGCGCTGGGAAAACGCATACTGCAGAATCCAGTCCACAATGTTAACGATATGCTGGTCGTCCGCATCGTGGTGCCCTTTGCCCACTTCGAGTAACTGCTCGAAGTTGGTGATGCCCGACATTTCCTGCCCGGTGTTTCCGGCCGCCCCCGCAATGGAGCGGCTCAAATTATAGAACTCGATCCGGTAGCGGCGCATTTGCTCCGGGTTGACCAACACCACTTCCAGCTCACGATCGCGCAGCACCTGCTGCAAATGCGGCTGCCAGTCGCGCACGAACGGCTGGTCGCAGGCCACCACCACCTTGTCGCGATGCACCTCCACCGCCACGATACCGTGGCGTTCAGCGAAGGCGTAACTCATTACATTGGTGACCTGATCCACATGCACTTTGAGCGGATCAATGCTGTACACCGGCAGGCCGCTTTTTTCCGACAGCCAATGGGTAAGGAAGTCCACATCCAAAAGCTGGTGGGTATTGGTGCGATCGGTAAGGCGGTATTTGGCCAGCACCTGAATTGCGTGCCAGTTCAACTCTTTCTTTTCCCGCGGCGTCGTGGAGATTACGTTAAAATCCTCCTGGCTGACGCGCCCTTCATCCAGCAATTCACGCATCAACCAGCGCACATCAACCAATAGGCCATCCAGCTTGGAGGCATCCAGGGGAGCGCTAACCGTTACTTTTGTCACTTTCTATACTCTCCAACTCTTACCCGGCACTCTATTGGCGTGTGCCACACTGCAAACACACCACGGTGGCAACCTGAGCTATCTCATTATTCTGGCGTAGGCCGTGACGGCCAACCGGCACCTTTACTGTACCCCTAACACTGAACCCCTGACAGCCCCGCCGGCTTTCTCTATACTCGCGACCCAATTAATGCCGGAACGGCAACACTGTTGTCACCGTCTTGCCGCCGCTACCCGCCAGCAGCGAATAGCGGCATGATGGGAAGCTATTCCCAACCCTAACACTTGGACCCGAGGCGCCTATGTCCTTTGGAAGCTCCATTGCCGGCCTCTTCGGCC
>OLGX01000298.1_pt1 | contig 21193 bp, 20 predicted proteins | sample 1609451 | NCBI WGS metagenome assembly OLGX01 (sample SAMN05416834, study PRJEB24817) | seawater metagenome | isolation source: Sea water | place: Canada:Atlantic | collected 2013-07
ATAAAGCCTAGTGTTATCAACCGTGCTCAACAAGCTGCCTGTGCGGCAGTGAACTCCCCGAGCGCACAACCGACGAATCTAACGGTTTTCTTAGCTGGCTATGTACGTGTGATTACAGACAACACCGACACATACTAAGAGCCAGACATACGGGAGATACACCACAACAGCATTGATCTAAAAGACAAACATAATCTTTACGCCCAATACTCGAGGTTAATTACAGGCTTCTTGATACAACCTAGATTATTAATAAACCAACATTTAGCCTTTGCATTTACTAGCGATCAAGTAACACCGAAGGAAAGCTGTATAATCAACACCTAAAAAGGATGCTAGGCCGCATGGACACTCTACGAAGCTATTTTCATCGCGAAAGTGTAAATAAAAAATTTGAAGCTTTTATCGCTTTAACCATCATAGCTTCAGTTATTTGCTTCAGCTTAGAAACCTTACCCGAGCTACCGCATCACGCTAGCTCGATACTCTCTATAATGGAATATGCATTTGTCACGATATTTACCTTAGAATACTTGTTACGCGTTTGCACCGCGGAAAAACCACTCAAGTTTATATTTAGCTTCTATGGCATCATCGATTTGCTTGCCATCGCTCCTTTCTATATGAGCGGCCTTATAGGGCTAGAAACCCTAAAACTCATGCGCCTGTTTAGACTTGTACGAGTACTTAAACTCATGCGATACGGCAGCGCACTTAAACGTTTTTACGACGCCATTGCTGAATCACGCGAAGAACTCATCATCTTCTTTACAGCCACGATAATAATCATATTCTTGGGTGCCGTAGGCATATACCACTTTGAACACCAAGCACAGCCCCAGGCCTTCCGTTCGATATTCGATGCCTTATGGTGGTCAGTTGTAACACTTACTACCGTAGGTTATGGCGACCTATATCCCATTACAGATGGAGGTAGATTATTTACCTTCGTAATATTACTCGCAGGATTAGGCCTGATCGCCGTCCCCACAGGCATTATCGCCTCAGCACTTAACTCAGTACGACGCGAACAGGAGCAAGAAGAAAAAGAGCTGGAAGAAGAACGAGACGCAGATACGGTATAAAAACTTAACAGTAGCTCAGCCAATATTGAATAAAACTAGTTTAAAAGCTCCCTCAGTGTTTTATTGACAGCTTTAAAAACGGAGAAGGTAACCTCCTCCGTTTGACTTATGGGACAGTCTCAAAACCATCACCGAATAATTCTCTATTTACAAGCACCTGCCGTACGACAAGCACAGCTTGTAGGTGCATGACATGAGTGATCCTGACAACGCGCTGCATGCCCATCATCATTACTAGATGGATAAGCACCAAAATGACGTTCGTAAAGCTCTACCGTCTCCATGAAGGCTTCTTCAAGTTTTTGGTAGTCTTCCGTGCCATAAATACCCAAATACGGGAAATGATCAATAAACTGACCAAAAATCTTTTGGCAATCCTCACGATAAGCACGTGTATCCAAAATATGGGCATGCCATATCTTATCTACCAACTTGCTCGGCACCAAAGCCGCTTGAGGATAACGCAACTTTAGACCTAGAAAGCGACGATACTCAATCTCGCCGAAATCCCACTGCTCTTCCGTCATACTGGCTTCACTTGAGATCGTATACTTATGGCGCAGACGCGATAAGTCCAAGTCAGCGAGAGCTGGCGAAATAGTCTGCACACCAGAAGCGTTAATCAGTTGTGGATCATAGGTTCGAACCATATTTAAATCAGCCATAAAGACTCCTTTTGTAAGGTATAGATAAAGCGGTAATAGAAAGTTACTACCGCCTTCGCCTTACAAAATTTTCAAAGTCTTGCCGCGACATCAACAAGGCTGGAAGCAATTGCCCAGCCTTGGTTACGCATATCAAGCGGAAACCTCGGCCCAACTTGAATCGGAACATACTGGGTAAGCGCCGCAACCTTACTCCACCCAATGTTGTATAAGGCACGCCGACATTCAGCTGGGTAACTAGCTCTCTAGCTTGAATCTCTAACGATGGAGGGATGTTCGATGCGCAATCTTGCAATACATCGTCTATCGAATAGCTTTGGGGTTGGTACTTCATTCTGAACTCTCCTGTAGGGAACAAGATCAGAATGAAGTTGTGCAATGCACAACATAGCGATTTTTAGACTTTTTTGAAAAAATCGAGCAAATCATCAAATTCAGAGGCTTGTTGGTACTGGCGTTGAATCATTTGCCTCAACAATCCAGTGTCACCTTCCGCAGGCAACATAGCCGCCATTTCATTCGCCTTGGCGATATCTCCGTTTAAAAAGTGAACTAGCACTGAATCACCAGCGCTGAGCAACTGACTTTGAGCAAGCAGAACACGCACTATGCCCGTATGAGATCCAAAAATCTGGTTCGGAAACTTCTTGTATGGGTTAGCCAAGCGTTCCTCATACAAATTGAGGTCACCTTTCAATCCAGACAAAAAATCAGCAACATTCGTTGAGCACAGCGCGATGCCTGTAACAGTTTGCTTGCCAATCAAAATTGCCTCAGCCAACTCCGCTATCTCTGCTCTCTTTTTCTTATCCCTAAAAACTTCCTTAACCTGTGCTGGCTTAACCACAATAGTGTCGATCAGTAACGCGTTGTATAAAATCGTAGCCTGACTAGCTTCAATAAAATGAGAATCGTTATGATTTCCAGCAATGTTATCTGACTGAATCAAAGGGTCTTTGTTAAGTACATAAGCATTAGCTTTTAGTCGAAGAGCATCACAGTTAGCCAGTACATCATTACCGAATAATTCTCGAAGCGTCTCAGGAATAGACTTCAAATTATTCACACAAAGTCACCGTGAGTAATACTTGAGCTTGTATTGCTACCCTACCATCTTCAAAGTTGCGGATATCATGCTCTGCAATCTTCTTAGCAAATTCAAACCAGCTTTTACCCCGAGTACTTCTGCAGGTATCGGAAGCAACAAACTGCTGGATCGCACCAATACAAAATCCAGCCATCATAGATTCCTTTAGCGAAGTTCTTTGAGCAGCAAGAAGAGTTCGCTCTTCTCTGTTTTTATAGATTTCTAAAACCTCACGACATGAATCGATTAAAAAGACACCGTCATTGGCATCCCAAGATTCTGCAACCGAGTAGGATGGTATAAACATCAAAGAGCTGAGCGCTATCAATATGAGTCTCATAATACTTCAGCCTTAGAATTGGTCTCATCAATTTTAGATTCGTTATCGTAAAGAGACTTAGATTCTGATTTCATTACCTTCTTCCGTGGCGAAAAAGCATATAAAACCAAACTCAGTAACCAAAACGCCGGTAATTCCGCAGGCATATTCATAGCTATATCCGACTCGGATATAGAGTCGTTTTCAGAAATCAAAAAAATAAGATAAGAAGAAAAAACGAAAATTTCCACAAGACCTAAAAATATGACCACTTTAGAATATTCATAAACTCGACGAATTTTCGTCAACCCAAATTCTAACCCCTTATTCCAAAAACGAATACTAATAACAAAAAAAGCGCCAATACCCAGAAACTCCAGAGTATCTATAGCACCAATAGAAAACTCCTCCTCAAATATCATATAAATATTACCAACAATCTCCATCAATAAAACAATCAATGAAATTAAGTATACAACCCCTAGCATCCCCCATCGAATGAGAGTACTTACAACACTATCAATCCAAGCAACCACTAAATATTCCTCATTATTTTATATGATTTTTGACGCACCGTAGCGCCAACATTAGAGATCAAGAAAATCGTAAATGGTTATTTTTAATCTCAACTAAATTTTAGAGCTTCGTAGGCAGGTCTAAATTTAATATAACCCTGAGAAACCTCTGCACGTTTCACGAGTGGATCAGCAACCACGTTAGACTCTCCGTTAATAATTACTACGCCTCTTAACTCGCTCTTCTTAAGCAACGCATCCAGTTGTTCAAGCAAAATATGTGACTCTAGCCAAATATCACCAACAAGTTCAGATGACTGAATATCTTTAAATAAATTCATCACCTTACCTGTGAGGTCAGCAAGTACAGCTGCACGCTCGAGTAATAGATTGAGCTCATCACAGAGCTGATCAATCCTTTTTTTTGAGAATATAATTACGATATCACGACTATATGCGTGCATTGATAGTCCATAGGCAGACATATCGTCAATTGTGTAGCAAGGAGAATTTATTCCACTTGGATATTTTTCTATAGTTACATTCAAGTCTATGGATTTCATCGAGTTACGAAAACCTTCAGTCAAAGCATCTACTGAGGAACGTAATTCATCGTACATTTTCAAATTCACTTGTAATTTAGCATCACTTGCAGCTTGATCTGCTAACTTATCCTGGGCTTTTCTAGAGTTCTCCATTTCCATTCTTGATAGGGCTAATTCTTTCGAATTAACTGCGAGTGTAGTAATCAGAAGAAATATACCCGCCAAAGTAAAAATCGGATTCAAAATCCCCCCAACGAAATCACCTAGCTCATTAAGACCAGTAAGTTCTTCTGGTGGCTTCCTCCACGCCCATATCAACGCATCCCATCGGTCAATTACCAGTAAAACTCCGAATGCACAAAATAGAATAACAATCCCAATTGTTGGGCCAATATTCGATATATTCTTTAACGTCTTTTCTACTTCACTACCCGTATTTTTATTAGTCATCATCATTCCTTAATCCATAACTACTTTGGCCAGAATTTTTCTCACAGCCTCTACACCATCTTGCTCAAATAGAATTCGCCAATCATCCAGCTGCTATTCCGTCACAGGATTCCCTTTATCGTCGCACCAATCATTAAGCTACACCGACCACTGCTCACTAAGAACTTCCGCCTGCTTCAAACACAGTTCCATCGCCTCTTCGGCTTTGTCTGGTGGGTATTTCCATTTGCGCAAAGCACGGCGCACTAGATTCCGTAATTTAGCGCGCACACTGTCACGTACTTGCCAGTCTACCGTGGTAGATTTTCGCAACTCTTGAGTCACATATTTAGCCAGTTCGCGTAGGTTGTTATCCCCTAGCTCTTTCACCGCCGATTCGTTTTGAATCAAAGCACGGTAAAACGCGATTTCATCAGCGTTTAAGCCTGACTTTTCGGCAAGTTCTGCATCATCGGCCATGTCTTTGGCCATTTTGATCAGTTCTTCAATCACCTGTGCGGTTTCAATGGCGCGATTGTGATACTTACGCAGGCTTTCTAGAATGCGATCAGAATACTTTTTCTCAGAGACCACATCGTTTTTCATGCGTGCTTTCACTTCGTCACGCAGTAGGCGCTCTAATAAATCCACCGCGAGATTCTTCTCCGGCATATTGGCGACGTCTTCCATAAACTCTGGCGACAGCAGGCCAATATTGGGTTTATCTAATCCCACCAGTTTAAAAATATCATCCACACCCTCGGCAACAATGGCGTTGTCGATAATGTGTTTTAAAGCCGTGTTTTTCTCTTCATCGGTACGGCGTTTATCAACCGTCGTGAACTTACTAATCGCGTTTTTAACCGCACCGAAAAAAGCAATCTCTTTGCTGTATTGTTGAGTTTCGACTAGGGTTGCGCACAAGGTATAAGCAGAGCGTAATCTCGCCATGACATCTAAAAAGCGTTTTTTACCGTCTAACTCTTTATTCGCACCTTCCAATGACAAAATATGGTTCAACACCCGAGGTAATAACTGCAAGGCATTGGTTTCGTAGCTGCTGTAGTCACAGCCCTGCAGCATGCCATGAAGTTGATCCAAGCATTCCAACAAGATCGAAAAAGCTTCGTGGGTGTCATGCGTTGGCTGACCCTTGCCCTGCGCCCCTGTATAGGTTTTTAATGCTTGCTTTAACTCGTTAGCGATACCGATATAATCGACCACCAAACCGCCGGGCTTATCTTTGAATACGCGGTTAACACGGGCAATGGCCTGCATTAAGTTGTGACCCTTCATAGGCTTGTCGATGTACATAGTATGACAATTAGGCGCATCAAAACCGGTTAGCCACATATCGCGTACGATCACTAATTGCAGTTCGTCATCCACGTCCTTAAAACGCTTCTCGAAGGCTTTTTTCGTTTCTTTGTTGTAGATATGCGGTTGCAGCTTTTGTTTATCCGAAGCGCTCCCCGTCATCACAATTTTAATCGCGCCTTTCGTTGGGTCATCGTTGTGCCACTCAGGCTTCAGCGCCACAATCGCGTTGTACATATCGACACAGATTTCTCGGCTCATGCACACAATCATCGCCTTACCGGGCATGGTACTTATACGAGCTTGATAATGGTCAACCAGATCAACTGCTACCTGAGCCAAGCGAGGTTCACTGCCTACTAATTTTTCCAGTGCCGCCCACTTCGATTTCGTTTGCTCACGAACAGTGACATCTTCTTCGTCTTCAATCACTTCATCGACTTCGTCGTTGAGCAATTCAATATCAGCGGCGCTTATATCTAGCTTGGCTAAACGCGATTCATAATAAATCGGTACCGTAGAACCATCGTCTACAGCATCTTGAATATCGTAAATCGAGACATAATCACCAAATACCGCGCGGGTATCTTTATCGGCAGAATCAATTGGCGTACCGGTAAAGCCAATAAACGAGGCCTCAGGCAAGGCATCACGTAAATGCTTGGAATAGCCAAACGTGTATTTTCCGGTTTTGCTGTTTAACTTGGCTTTATCGCCGTATTGACTACGGTGTGCTTCATCGCTCACCACCACAATATTATGGCGTGTGCTCAACACTGGATGATGATTCTCCTCAGCGAGTAAAGCGAACTTCTGAATCGTGGTAAAAATAATACCGCCAGACTGGCGCGAGGCTAGAATATCGCGAAGATCATCGCGGTCGCTGGCTTGCACCGGGGTTTGCTTTAATGTCTCTGCCGCCATGCCGAAGGTGTTGTAAAGCTGACCATCTAAGTCATTGCGATCCGTTACGATTAATAAGGTCGGGTTATTCATTTCTGGCTGCGCTAACAACTTACCGGCGTAACACACCATAGAAATCGACTTACCCGAACCCTGGGTATGCCACACCACCCCCGCCTTGCCCGAACCTGGCACCACCTTATTAGCATAATTCGCTCGTGGTTCAGCTATCGTCTTATTCTCTGAACGTTGCGCCGCAATCACCGTAGCGCGCACGGCTTCACGCACCGCATGAAATTGATGATAACCCGCTATTTTCTTAATCGTTTTATCGGCGTCTGTTTCAAACAAAACAAAAAAGCGAATGTAATCTAAAAACAGCTCAGGGTTAAAAAAGCCCTTCACCAATGTTTCTAAAAAGTATTCAAACTGAGGTTTATCGTGTTCGTTATTCACTACACGCCAAGGTAAGAAGCGCTCTTTGCTTGCTGTTAACGAACCCACACGTGCATTTAAGCCATCGCTCACGACTAAGGCTTCGTTGAAGATAAACAGATCAGGGATTTCATCTTTGTAAGTTTGTAACTGCTGGTAAGCTTGCCAAATATCGGCGTTGTTATCGATGGGGTTTTTAAGCTCTAACACGGCCAGCGGCAAGCCATTGATGAAGACAATGATATCAGGCCGACGATTGCCCTTACGCCCAGTGATCGTATATTGGTTAACCACCAAAAACTGATTCTTTGTAGTATTAGCAAAGTCGATGAGCTGCACGTAATCGATGAAGTCTTCTCCATCTTTCTGGTATTCAACCTTCACCCCTTCCAGCAGCCATTGATGAAAGGCTTTGTTATTTTTGATCAGGATGGGGGTTTCGGGCTTAGAAATCTGAGCAGCAACCAGCTCCAGGGTGTTAGTTGGAATATGCGGGTTAATCACCTGCAATTGCTGAAGCAATCGCCCTTGCAACACGATTTGGCGGTAATCAATGCGCTCAGCACCGACTTCACCGGGCGCGATATCATAACCACAGATGTAGTCATAGCCGGTTTCTTTAAACCAATCTAAGCAGAGTTGTTCCAGTTGGTCTTCGGTGATCACCGCTCAATCCCTTGTTATCGCTCAATATCATCAGTTTCTCTCGTTTAAGCGATAGTTGCAAAGCAAAATGGCGGATAAATAGGGCATATTTAATACACAGAAGTAACTGAACGACATCATCAGATTGACCCTAACAGATCAGAGCTATACCATTCGGCAAAAATAGAGCTTATTCAAGGATTGAAAATGACAATACTTACCCCGCTAATCGACCGTGATATCCAACTACATCAAGTACAACCCGGTGAAACACTCTCAAAGGTGATCATCCAATATCACGGTAACTTGAAGCCCGATATATTACAGGGGTTAATTTCAGAAGTTATGTCAGCAAACTCACAAATTAAATCACCAGATTTAATATACCCTGGGCAATTACTTCAAATACCTATCCCAGCTCACTACGTTTCAGCAAGCAGCGGCAAAGATAGTCCTCTGATATTGAATGACCTATATCCAGATTACCTAGGTCCACTATGCTTTGACTGGAACCGCGCAACACCTGCGGAACGCTCCATGATGCCGAGCATAATTGACGTATCACTGGCCAGTGCATCTGCAATGGCTGGAGGTGCAGATGCTTTGCTGAATAGCAATAAATCACTAATCAGTAAAATCGCCGTTAGCTATGAACAATACAAACAAGGTGCTATTAGCAAAAATCAGTATGACTATATTCGCAAGCAATCGATCGATAAATTAAGTGAAAACATGAAAAGCACAACACGGCTATTTACAGGCGACAAAACCGTAAAAGAAGTGTTACGTATTTCTCGTACTAAAGGCACCACCCCAACCGCCAATATCAAGTATGCTGCGAGCAAAATTGGCGCTTATGGTAAAGCAGCGGCAAAGGGTGGCATAGTTCTGGCTGCGGTCAGTTTGGCAGACAGCTGCCACACCATATCAACCAAGGATAACGCAAAAGAACGGAGTGTCGTTTTGGTTGAAAGTCTTATGACGACTGCAATAGGTGGGGTTGGCGGATATGCGGTTACACTCATGTTCGTTACTGGCCCTATTGGGTTAATTGCTGCGCTCACCATAGGTGCTGCAGTCGCAGTAACGGCTTATTCCGCAGGGAAAGCAGCTGGCGCTATTTACAACAAAAAAGGGCAAGGTAACTTAGCTGATTCTTTGGGCGTGAGTGACGCTTGCAATGCAATTTTCAGAAACAGTACAACTAAGTCTATTGATGTGAAAGATCGTATTTTTTCAAACAACATGATGTCGATTCTTTAAAATGGATAAAATTCTTTTTGATCTAATGATGATATTAATGTTCATACTGTTCTTTTCCGGAGTATTTATTTGGGCAGGCATAGCATCGCTATCTGGATATTTTGGTAAAAAATATGATGACACTTTATTGAAGAGCCCTCATTTCACAGCAGAGGAACAAGTTAACTACCAGGAGTTCCCGTTAACTCTACACAAAACGATCATTTACATGACGTACTTCACCTACCCCAAATTAACGAAAAAGAGATTCAAAAACACCCTTGCGCCAGAGATAGAATTATTTCCAAAAGTTGCGTCATATACAATTACAACCATAGGACTAATTTCCATACCTTTATTAGTTGTGCTCATCGGTTTAGTCGCATACTTATACAGCCAACTATAAAATCAAGGAAGAGTGTAAAAAATGACATCACCAAAAATAACAAGTTTGTCTTTTGGCGAACTAGAAAAAAAGATCAACTGGAAACTTGTTAAAGTTGAATTCGATAAAAAAGATATTCAGGGTAAGTTCTTAGTAATATTCTATAGTTGCTACGTAAATGATAAGTCTGAGTCTGTCAAATTTCGTGCAAAAGCTGAAATAGGTAACCTTAAAGGTGTGTATGCCGAAATGACAGTAGATTCACTTCAGAATGACATACAAGAAATAATCGATGACCACTGCGGTCAAGGCAAATATACAACAATAATAGATAACCTAAACTACGAAAATTCAATGAGTAGCCATAATGTGAGTTTCTTGGATTTTACAAGCACGATCAGCACTAAACGAGAAAAAAACAGCAACGTAAGTTGGTAACTGTTGCCTTCGTATAAGTGCTCATAACGACCCTTTAATTATCTTTGTCAGCAATTCCCTTGCGATTGCCAACTCTCTTGGTTTGCCTAAGCGCACAGCATCTATCAATGCCAATGCTTGATACATCAGCCCGCTATTGCTAGCAGCCAGTGGTGCTGAATCATGGATAGGGGCAATAAACTATTCGCCAGTTAAGGATACACCGCCCTTCGGAGCTTCATCTTTAATTGCAAATTTTGCTTTCACTCCTTCCATTGATAAGCGATATACTGCTTTCCCTTCTGGGTTTACAGCAATCAAACCTTCCGCTGAAATAACGTAAGACATGCTTGAATCCGAATATAGAATCTCGACAGGCGTAAAAACGTTATCGACTAATAGCTCTGCGCAGACCTCAATGCTATTAAAGCAAAAACCTTTTTCAAATCTATCGATAGCATCATGATTCCCTCCAATGAAACCAACTACCCCCATAAGCCAAACACTTAAAATAAGTAATATCGAAAAAAACCAAATAACAACTAAAGCCATAGGTAGTATTAATGCCATAAGGGTGGAAGTAACAATCCCCAAAATTGCCGCAAATTTGACTGAAGAGGTGTCAGCGTCGGCTATCCATTGTGGTACCTTCAATCTATCCTTGAAAAAGACAACACACGAGACAACAGCACCAGTACCTATTGCCGTTAAAATCACTATATATCCAGCATGATATATAGGAGAAAATGCACTTGACTCCAACATATCAAGGAGCCCATCAGTCATTCCAATAAATAATGAAAAAACTAGATGATAAACATTAATATCAATATTTACATTCTGAAAACCAAAATTTTCGAGAAATCCCTTTATATATGAATAACCAGAAAATGGTGTCCAAATGGCTACAATAGTAGTGATCAAAAATAAAATTTTAATCACCAAATTCATATTTCCTTTCTGAGCAGAGTTCGTGTCCTTTTCTTCTACCATTGCCGAGATACTCCCTGACATATCCATATAGTTAAACAAATCATTCAAAAAAAATATAAAACCATTAAAACTATACCCGCAATACATCCTCTAATATTTTTTCCACACTATCAATTTGCAAAGCTAAAAAATCATATGGTTTAACCACCCCACTTTCAATAATATGGGTTATAAGTTTAAAACCACTAGGGGTATGACCTAAAATATATACGGGCATATCACAGTAGTATTTTTTAATCACAGCCATGCCATCATCAGTTAAACGTAACACACACCCTTGTACCATTGGAACTTCTCGTCTTTTAAAATTATCAACATGAATATCTGAAATTTTATAAATTATATATTTACCTCCCACATGCCGAAATATTACTTTCTCCAAATTAGCAGATGAAAACATTGGATAATTTCCACCTTTAATTCCTACTGATTTAATCATGGCTACTTTATCCCACGCCAAATTTAATTTTTTTTCACGCTTAATTTCTTCCCTTTCTCGCTTCCTTCTCAAACGCCTATCACGTATAAAAAACTTTTCTTTCTCTATCAGTTCTAACTCTTCTGTAATAATTTCAAGTAATGCATCGCAATCATGCTTAGGCCAAGGGAAACCCAGCTCATCAAAAAAAACTTTGCCACCACTTTTAGACTGATAATAATAAACATCTGCTCCACACCCGGGACACTTGGTTGGATATGTATTATTAACTGTATAGCCTTCAACTGATTCTGCCGTTGATTCACTATAAATTGGATAAACAGAACCATTGGGCCTAGTCCTGAATTTAGGTTTTTTATTAACCATAGCACCACCCATACCAACAAAAATATGTAGTTATCCAGCCTTGCGTTTAAATAACTTCAATAAACCCTTCACGGTAATATCTAAGTGAGAGCCTTCTTCGTAGACAGCGGGTACTACGTAGTTAGCTCGTTCTTCTGATATTAACTTTTCTACTTTACCCTGCGTTTTCTGTGTGGCCCAGTTCTTTTGATCGAACACGGCTAGTGAGAAGCCGCCTTGATAACGCACCATTTTCATTGATGGAATGTCTGTATCACCATCGCCAAAATAGATCATGCGGTCGAAGGGGATTTCGCGTTGCTGGGGTTCGATAAAGCGATTCACTGCTTCGTTATCCCAAGCGTTGTCTATTCCTTTGTTTATACGGAATAAGAATTGCGTTTTGGTGGTGTAGTTAATCGCTTGTGCGGGCCATATGGCTTTTTGGCCATCGTCAGAATAATGATACTTACAGGCATAAATCATACGGAAGTGTTTACCGATTGATGTGCCCCGTATCATTTCATCTAAGCCGCTGGAAATAATGTAATGATGCAGTTCGATATCGTGTTCTTGAGCAAAGGCGTTTATTCGATCAAACCAGCTATCGACTCCCGGAAACAGAGGGATAGTAGCGCCATGCTTTTGCAAGTTAGCGGTACTCATCTCTGACGAATTAAGCGCTTCTGCTTTGGCAGCAAGAAGACCCATATAGGCCAATATCTCATCGCTGTCGTCTTGTTTCGCTCTGGCTTTGACCTTGCTCCAAAACGCTCCAACATCATCTATACCCAGCGCAGGCATTAATCCGTGCTGGGCGCAGTCTCCTTCTGCTAGCGTTCCATCAAAGTCATAAATCAGCGCACATTTGATTGTCATTCCCTTGCCTCCAAATTGACTAAATCTTTAAGCCAAAAAATTGCTCGTGCTTAGTGGTTTCGTTAGACATCCATTGCCGCCGGTACGATATCAGATAGTGCAGTTAGAACCGAAACATCAATTTCGCCCGAGAGGAGTTTGGGAAGTAAAATAACCCTAGCATTCTCAAGATATTTATTTTCTTTCTTGTTATTAACGACAATCCCAACGAATTTCTCAACAATTTCTGAATATGCATTTTTAATTTCGAAGGTTGGCTGCACACAAAGCCAGCTCATAATTGCTTCTTTATCACCACGTGGCATTTTTGCGCCTTTTGAAGTGGTCATCATGAAATTAAAAAATCTATCTTGATAAAGTAAATTGTATAAATACTGGATACTTTCCGGTTCCTTCGAATTTATTCCAAGTACATCATTTGAACGACCACCCACGAAAGAAGCGAGCCATATTTTCATAAAATACGGCCTTATATTTGAAATTAGTATTTGCCCAGGCTCAAATTTTGGAACAGTCTTTACAGTTGGAAGCGAGGACGCAGTGGTAATCCCCTTTTTGTGCTCCAACATATTCTCAGTTGAAACGTAGTTTTCTAGTGTTAGCTCTGAAAGATCAATACGTTCAGTTGAGAAGTGAGCTATTTTCCGAAGCTCGTCCAAACGCCAACCCTCCGGTATTTCCCCTAACTCACTCTCCACTAATCGTTCTGGAAATAAGCTGGCGGTTTTGTACAGTTGGGCAAATTCGTCGGCGGGCATGTCGATGAGGGATGTTTCGTTGCGGCTGCTAATGGCTGTCATGGCGGCGATATTTAGGTATAGGGTTTCGCTGGCGCTTTGTAGCGCTGGCCCGGCTATTTTCGATTGCCATTCTTTGCGGAGGTTATTAAGACCGATATCTAGGCTCTCTGAGCCTTCAGGGCCGTGTCCTCGGCAAGAAATAAGATTGAGGCTGTTGTCTAACTGCAAAATTTCATCATCGCTTAGTCCTGCCTTTGCAGTGAGATCTAATAAGCAGGTTTTGAGAGAGCCTTGTGTATTCAGTAATTCGTTAAGCCATTCGGTGCGTTGCTCGTCGGTGAGTATTTGCCACTGTTCGCGGGCGGCGATTTTTGCTTTGACCGGATCGAAATCGACAAACCACGATTGGAAGATGGCTTGAGCCATAAATTCGAGGGTTTGGTTTATTTGGCGGTTGATTTCGATTTTATCATCTAGATCACCAAGTAATTTAACAATATAGTCTTGTTCACATTTTGGTGGAACTGAAATTGGAAAGCCTCTAAGGGTGGCCAAACCAATAAAAGGTTGAGCACTTCCTTTAGTAGTATTTTTTATAAATTCCTGAACCTGAGTCGAGAATAAGTAATATTCAACAAATCTAGGATTCACAATTCTTTGATCAGGTTTAAACAAAGCAACATTTTTAATACTAAAATCGAGGTCAGATTGAACCCTAACCAAGTCACCAATAGAGTTACCGATATTGGCAAAAAGTATGTCATTTCTTGCAGCTTTAGAACGCGAAATTACTTTTAAGTGATCCTCTTCCGAAATATTATAAGGAATTGAAAAATCTATCCTTCTGTTTTTAATTGCCTTTCCGGTAACTAATGGATAACCGTCAATCACTTCTTTAGGGGAGTCGTGTGTTCCATCCGTAACTTGTGTACAAATATCGCTCAAAGTCATTTCTTTCCAATGATCAGGATAGATTCCAATCATATCCAAGCTTAAACTTTCTTTTGACTCTCTAGACATCGAAACCTAACCCCGCCAAGTTCTTTTTAATCTCTGCTTCTAGCTCGGCGCTTTCAGCAAATTGCTCACTAAGCTGTGCGGTTAGGCGAGCCATTTTTTCGACAAAAGGTTCACCGTCGTCTTCTTGGGCTTCGGCTCCAACGTAACGTCCGGGGGTGAGTACGTAATCGTGTTTGGCGATGTCGGCGAGTTTTGTTGTTTTACAGAAACCGGCGATGTCTTCATATGGATTCCCGCCTTCGCGGGAATGACTGTCAAGGCCTTCATTTCCGCCATTCTTGACGGTCAAACCGGCGATGTCTTGGTCGCTGCTTTGTTGGGTGGCGCTGTCACTCACCCAACCTACGGTTTGCCATTTATGGAAGGTGTTGGTGATTTTATTTAAGTCGTCGCTGGTAAAATCACGCAATACGCGGTCGCGCATGAAGCCTAGATTGCGGGCGTCGATAAAGAGGATTTCGCCTTTGCGGTCGCGTAGGCTTCTGCCGCTAGCGCTAGTGCGTTGGCCTTTGTTTTTGGTTAAAAACCATATGCAGGCCGGTATTTGGGTGTTGGTAAACAGCTGGCCGGGTAAGGCGACCATGCATTCGATGAGGTCGTTTTCGATTAACGCCTTGCGGATGCTGCCTTCATTATTGGTGTTCGAGCTCATTGAGCCATTGGCCAATAATAGGCCTACACTGCCATTGGGGGCGGTGTGGTGCAGCATGTGTTGTAGCCACGCAAAGTTGGCGTTGCCGGATGGCGGTTTGCCGCATGTCCAGCGTGGGTCGTCATCGCTGACGCCGGTGTCCCACTCTTTCATGTTGAACGGCGGGTTGGCCATGACGAAGTCGGCGCGTAAATCGGGATGTTGATCGTTGGTGTAGGTGCTGGCGGGTTCTTTGCCAAAATTAAAGTCGATACCGCGAATGGCCATATTCATGGCGGCAAGCTGCCAAGTGGCGTGGTTGTATTCTTGGCCGTAGATGCTGACTTCGCCAATTTTGCCTTGGTGTTCGCGGATAAAGTGTTCGGATTGCACAAAAAAGCCCCCGCTGCCCATGGCCGGATCGTAAACGCGGCCTTTGAAGGGTTCGAGCATTTGTACAATGAGGCTAACAATGGATTTTGGCGTGTAGAACTGGCCGCCCTTTTTGCCTTCGGCGAGGGCAAATTGGCCCAGCATGTATTCGTATACGTGGCCGAGAATGTCTTTGGCGTTAAGACTGGCGTGGGTAAACGGGATAGTGGCGATTAGGTCGATCAGTTCGCCCAGTTTGGCTTGGTCGATTTGCAAACGGGTGTAGTGTTTGTTGAGCACGCCTTTGAGTTTGCTGTTGTCGGCTTCGATAGCGTCTAGGGCGTTGTCGATTAAGTGGCCGATGGAGCTGATTTTCTTTTTTATTTCGTTACCGGCGGCGTCGGTAATGGTGAGCTCTGCCCCGCCAATAACGGCTTTGTTGTTGTTTTGCAAAAACGACCAACGCGCTTGTGCCGGCACCCAGAAGACGTTGGTTTCTAGGTAGTAGTCGCGCTGTTCGAGTTCTATGTTGATTTCGGTTTGGTATTCGTCGCTGGGTTCGCCGTTGTCTTTTAGCCCGCCAAAGTCGTCTGGGTCTAGGTAGTAGTCACTGGCGGGGTCTTTAAATGATTTGATCAGTTCGTCTTGGCGAATTTTGAACGAGTCGGAGACGTATTTTAAAAATACCAAACCGAGTACGGCGTGTTTGTATTGCGAGGCATCGAGGGTGGAGCGCAGTTTATCGGCGGCGGTCCAGAGCTTTTTTTCTAGATCGGTTAGGAATTTTTGTTCTTCTGTATCAGTCATCGATGATTTCGCTAGTGTTGTATTCAGTGACATCAAGGCGACGGTTTGATGATAGCGCTATGATTATGGCGCTTTACAGCAGCGCTCCGTCGCGGGTTATGCCCAGAGTATACCCAGCGTGGCGTTTAGATGCATGAGCAATGTTCACCAGTCATCACGCTTTCCGGTTAATCACACAGCCTGCTTTACGCCCACAAAAAACGGGAGCCGTAGCTCCCGTGTTTCATGCGTTTTTTACAGGTGGTAATTAGTCGGGTACGCAGCCAGCCCCTGTGCTGTGGTTGCAGCCGTCGGTGTTTATGAATAGCTGGGTTGAGTATTCTTCGATGGGCAGTTTTTGTACCTGTTGTCCGTTTTCGGTAAGACCTTCAACGTAGTCGATAAAGCCCTGTGCGTATTCAGTGAAGGTGTCTTCGTAGTCGCCCGCATCGAACGGTACGCTGAAGGTGGTGTAGCCATCTTGCCCTGAGGCGATGAAGTCGTTGGTCACGACGCCATAGGTGGCTGCGGTATCAATGGCGGTCCAGCTGCCACTGACTTGTGAGTTCACTTCAACGTTGGTGACACGGCTGCCCGCCGCCTGTGATGCATCAATGTCATAGCGCAAGCCTGCCGCGTATGGGTATGAACCGCTAGAGCCATCGTTGTCGATGAAGTTGGCCAGCGCATCTTCAAGCACGTCGATGATCTGCTGGCCTGTCATATCCAGAATCACGAGGGTGTTAGAGAAAGGCAGTAGCGTGAAGGCATCAGCAATGGTGACGTCGCCTGCGGCTAAATCAACCCGCACACCACCACCATTTTGGATAGCGATGTCGGCGGTTGGCGTGACAGTCAGGAAGGCTTTAGCAACCACGTTTGAAATATCAGAACCATACTCGTAGGTTGCTGAGGTATCACAAATGGTAGAGCGACCCTGCCCTGGTATGCGCTCAAGACAAAGGTCTTGTGCGTTGGTGCCAATCACGGTCTGTTTGAGTACGTCTACATCCTGGTTGTAGATATCCAAAATCGCTTGGGTGGTTGCGTCTGGCTGGATGGCTACTATTTCGTCTTCTTTGGTGAGCGCAGTGGTCACACGGGTGACGTCTGCGCCGGTAAGAACACGACTTTCTTCTTCGTTGTATTCATATTCGTAAGTTGTGCTGATCGGCATATACGGCTGGCCTGCACAGGCGGTGACATTGCCATCGGTGTCGAAGTCGACACTCAGCTTGCCCATCAGGTGCGCGTATTCCCATGCTTGCACCACACACACTGTGTTGCCACTCGCATCGGTCACGACGGTTGGGTAGTCGCCTTGTGGGTTGAAGCCAAGATCAGAGAAGGTGTTATCGCCCAACAAGGTGTGCGAGTCGCCACCTACAATGACGTCAACGCCATTCAATGCCGCAGCCAGTTCAAGGTCGTTTTCGTACTGGTAGTGTGTCATTAAAACGATTTTATTCACGCCCATGCCTGTCAGCTCGTCGATGTATTGCTGGGCAGTGGTGGTTTCGTCTGAGAAGGTGGTGCCGTCGTCCGGGCTGGATGAGTTTTTGGTTTTACCGGCAATGTCGATACCAATGATGCCGATTTGCTGGCCTTCACGCTCAACGATGGTGTAAGGCTGAATATAGCCTTCGGCAATGGCGGACTCGGGCGCTGGGTTCACGTTGGCAGCCAGTGTTGGGGTCACGCAGGCGGATGAGTTGAGTGAATCCAGGAAATTAGCTAGGCCAGTGTCGCCGTCATCGAACTCGTGGTTACCCAGTGCGAATGCATCAAAGCAGATCTGGTTCATCATGTCGGCGTCAGCACGACCTTTAAACAGTGAGTAATACAAGGTGCCGGTGATGGCGTCACCAGAGTGCAGTTTAACAACGTTGTCTGACTGCATGCTCAGTTGATTAAATAGGCTCACCATCATTGGGAAGCCACCGTACGTGACGTCTACTTCACTAACGGCCGCGCCCACACCGCCTTCTGCGCCTTCAACGGTAGTTTCCATACCGAGTGCAGAGACGTCAAAACCAAAGTCATCCGCATCAAGGTGTGAGTGGTGGTCGTTCATGTGCAGAATGGTTAATGACATCGCGTTATCCGCCGGTGCCACCGGTGCTTGATCCCCGATTGGGCCTTGCTCCCCTTGCGCGCCCTGTGGACCTTGAGGCCCTACAGTGCCCTGTGCTCCATTGCTTCCATCTTCACCACCACATGCAACTAACCCAGCACTCAACATGGCAAATGCTGTTAACTTAAAACCATTCATCGCTTCATACCTTTATTTAATGAGACTAGTTTTCAATCGCATCAGGACAAAAAGGTGTGTTTACGGTTCAGTGACAGCTTGTTGGCAAATTAATGACAATGCCTCATCAAGGCTCTTCTACCAAATAGGTCTTTTAATGCCAACAAGCTGGGTTTTTTGGCCGCTTTGAAGTCCTTTCTTTTGGCGAGCATCTCCGTATTATCTGTCATAACTTTGACGTGGAGTTTTCGGGTGACGGGCTTACACGAACGCAAACTGGCGATTGCCGCTGACCTTCATTGGTCTATTGAGGAAATGCGTACCAAGGAGACGGGTAAGCAGTTTCTTTTGAATCTTGCTCAGTTTCTGCCGGTATATAGCCCCGCACTCAGGCAGGTGTATAGTGATTACGATACTTACTTTACTAAATCTGCGGTGGTGATTTTACCGGATCCCGTTGATTTTACGTCGACCTATTCTCATATTCCTGAACCCGCAGTGAAAGCAACCGGAATTCTGTTGCACCCCACGCCCGAAGGTATTGGGGTAAATATGAAAACTCGCAATAAAAAAACCGTAACTTTACCTTTACCCAAAGCCTTTATGTTAATTAAAAATCAGTTAAACGGTCCGTTTTTACCGGTGATTAAGCGAGGTGACTTACGCGATTTTGATCAACTTACGCCCTGTATTCATTTAAACGCATTGGCATTGGGTAAAGCAGAAACCTTGTCGCGGTTTGAGCGTATGGATATTAACAAGGCCTTAGATAAACAAACGAATGAGCTTCTGATGTCTGCTCATTTATTAGGCGTTTGATAACCCATTATTTGTTTCTCTTAATACAAACCACGTTTCTTTAGTTTCACTACGGCTTCCAAACGATTACGCACGCCCAACTTCTCAAATAAATTAGAAATGTAATTTCGAACCGTACCCGGGCTTAGGCTTTCTTCCTCTGCGATTTCTTTGTTGGTTTTTCCTTCTACCAGTGATCTAGCGATGCAATTCTCACGGTCTGTCATTTTGTTGAGGTTGCTGAGCTGCTTCGCTGAGAATAAGGTTTTACCACTGGCGACTTTGAGTATGGAGTCGATTAGGTCGTTGAGGCCTATATTTTTTAACAACAGACCATTGGCTCCGGCCTCTATCGCTTGATGTTTTAGGTATTCATCATCGAAGGTGGTTAAAAAAATAACAGGGATACTCCATTCTGTTCGTATCTTTTTAAGTACTTCTAGGCCGTTCATTTTTTCCATGTGAACGTCTAGCAACACAACATCTGGTTGCAGGCGCGTTGCTAGATATTCGAAGCAGTCTGCGCCATTATTGAGCTGATCAATTACCTCAATTTTCCCCGATATTTCAAGCAATTTAGCAATGCCTAGTGCTACGATGTTTTGATCATCTACGAGTAATACCTTTTTCATACTAGTGCCTCCCTTGGCAAAGTTAATGATACTTCAAATCCTTGAGTATCCAGTATATCTGTGTGGGCACGGCCACCTATGATTCCCATGCGTTGCTTTATACCTTGAATACCATTCCCTGCAACGATATCAGTGGAGGTATTCCCGTTGTCTTGTAATAGCACACTTAGATTATGGTCGTCATATTCAATGATAATCCATGCTCGTGTGGCACGGCTATGTTTTAGAATATTTGTAATGCCTTCTTGTATGCAGCACAGCAGATTATCGGCAATGACGTCATCTTGTATTTTTAGGGCGAAGTCACATTCAAGCGTTATGGTTAAGCTTGGTACGTTGGCAATCATTTGCTCAAGTTGTTCATAAAACTGTGCATTGGTTTGTTTGCGCAATTCCCCTACTACGTTGCCCAATGTGCTGAATAATCGCTGACACGCTTCTTGCGCTTGCACTAGTGTGTGTTTTTCATCTGCGCCTTTGTCAGGGAATTTATGTTCTAGCAGCTGTAAGTTAATATTCATGGCGGCCAGTTCATGCCCCATTTTATCGTGTAGATCTTGACGAATTTTTCGACGCTCATCGCGGCGGCTTTGTTCTGCTAAGCGCCCTTGCGCCACCTTAAGCTCCCCTGTTTTGTTTTTCAGTTTTTGAGCTTCAAGTAGTTCTCGCAATACCCCTAGTCCTAATCCCCAGAGAACCAGTTCTTGATTGGCAATGAATAACGCAAGGTAAAAACCGGTTTCCCCACCGGCCTGCCAGCCATATAAAACGGCGGGAATTAATAACACCACCACACTTACTGGCATTGAAAAACGTATGGTATGTATAGAGTGGATGACGATCATAAATGAAAGCAAAAATAGGTCGAGGGTGTCCGGTTGCCAAAGTCGTTGAATATAGAGAACAGAGAAGTATGAGCCTATTAGGCTTATCCAGCACAAGGAGTCGAGGTTGTTGGTAAACCACTTCATGTTATTTTTCAACATGGTGCGCAACTGGCCTGCCGTATTAACGAGCATTAGAAACCCATTAAGCAAGCCTAGACCTATCAAGAGTTTGTCGTCGTTATTCCAGCTGTCACCGGCGTGGTTCAGTATACGACTGAAGGCGATTAGCCAAGCCGACATGCCAAGCGTGCCTAGTAATGCTACCCGTATAGGTAAGCTGAATTTCTCGATGAACATATCCTACCTTTAGCTTATGTTATTTCGGATAGTCGATGCATCCGCGAGATTATCATTGTTAACGCCAATCAGGCCACAGTGTAGTGGCACACTAATTCCGGTCGCGTAATAGGAGGTGCTAAAATGCCCTCATA